>JGI24890J29729_1001260_pt1 | contig 11891 bp, 10 predicted proteins | sample FreactcultureFD7_FD_29729 | JGI IMG/M metagenome (IMG submission 29729)
CTTTCTCAATTCTCTCTCTCAAGTTGACCTCCGCCACTTCACTTCACTCTTCTTTACTCTCAACTCAATCTACATGGTAAAGACACCACGTAAATCATCTACTACGACCCTCGATGAATTCCTAAAACCTTCTCCATCCCCTTCAACTACAACTTCAAGTTCATCATCCCTCAACCTCCTCAAACGACCTTTAACAACCCTTTCCACCTCTTCGAAACCACTCACAAAGAAATCAAAATCAACCTCAACTCTCACTACTACTACTACTAAGAAGAAACCACCTCTCAAGAAGAAGAAGAGAGTACCCTTGAAAGAGGATAATAGGAATTTAGGCACTTTGGACTTGTTGGATACTAGTGAAAGTGAACTGGATGAGGTTTTACCTCTAGATAAAGGGAAAGGTAGAATGGTATTGGAAGAGGAAGATTGGATGAAAGAGGATCATCCTAATGATGTCAATCAACTTGAAAGTAAAGGAAAGAAGAAGAGTTGGCCAGAATTCAAACCGACTTTGATTGACAAGAAGGAATCGAGTAAAGGTAGCGAGGGTTCGATGGAAATGGTTAGAGGGAGTAGTAGAGATCAGAATACGAAACATTCAACGACGACGATGAAAGGTGAAAGCGGTTCAGTAGGAGATAGAGGCAAAGTTATGCGGGAAACGGTCATTGAATTGTCGGATGATTCAGATGATGACGATCTACAGGTCGAAGGAGGTTTGACTTGTCCAAAGTGTAAAATGGATCTTGAAACTTTACCGATCAAGGTAAGTTGCAACATTCCCTCATCTAGTCACTCGTCGCTGTGTGCTGACTAGGGTAGACTGGGCAACTCACAGAAACGTAACTCTCATGTTGGAACGTGTATCGATTCCACTCCTGTCCCTCCCGCTCCACCTCCTCATCAACCCATCGCCTCAACTTCCTCCTCTACCTCAGATCCGAAACCCGCTTCACTCCTTCAACGAGGACTTTTAGCGCCCATCTCCCGTCTCTTCTCTCGTCAACAACCCACTTCCACCTCCTCCTCATCCTCGAAATCTATTCCCCCTCCTCCCCCCAATTCGTCCTCTTCCAAACCTCTCACCTCTGCCCTCCCGAACGCCTTCACCGCTTTAATGGCAGGTCACGCCGAATCATCTCAATGGAGGGAAGCCGACGTCGCTTCTAAACAAAAAGGACGAATGCCAAAAGGCGAGGATCGTAAAGTACCTTTTTACAAATGGATCGATGGGATGCAAGTTACCGTCGATGCGTTCAGGTATGGTAAAATTGAAGGGTGTAAAGGTTATTTCTTGAGTCATGCTCATTCGGATCATTATCAAAATTTGAGTAGTAGTTGGCAACATGGTCCGATTTATTGTTCACTCACGTACGTTCTTTCGCTTCTCTCATCGACGATCTCGACGACTTGTATGCTGATGAAGGTGGTTCGATACTGTACAGTACGGCGAATCTGATCAAGTTGAAGTTGAAGGTTGAAGATAAATGGGTGATCCCTTTACCACTCGACGTAACGGTCAAAGTCCAAGGAATCTCAGTAACCCTAATCGACGCGAACCACTGTCCCGGCTCGGTCCTCTTCCTGTTCGAAGGACCACACACGGACCCTAAATCACCCTATTCGAAAACTCCCACTCGAATCTTCCGTCACCTCCACTGTGGAGATTTTCGTGCTTCCCCGGCCCACATCCTTCATCCCTCCCTATCATTCCCTACCCCATCTCCTCCCTCTCTAGCTCCCCTCCTACCCGCAGCGCTCCGAACGAGAACTCCCAAGAAATTGGATTCGATTTATTTGGATACGACTTATTTGAGTCCGAGTTATTGTTTTCCTGCACAAGAATTGGTGATCAGTGCTTGTGCGGATTTGGTTAGGGAACGAGTGGTCGAGGGGAGGGAAGAGGCTTTGTGGAGAGCTGATGGGAGGGATAATGAGAGGAGGGGGATCAAGGGTTGGTTGAATCGAGGAGGAGAGGGGGTCAAGGGGGAGGTGAAAGATGAGGAAGGGATCGAGTTGGGGGCGTTGCCGGAAGAGAATGAGGATGAGGGATTGGGAGGTGAGGAGAGTATGAAATTGGAGGATGATGGATTCGAGGGAGAAGGGGAAGGGGAAGGGGAAGATGGGGAAGAGTGGAGAATGATTAGAGAGATGGAGAGTGTCACTCCTGCGAGGGAAGAGACGGTTGAACCAGGGTATTTCGAGACTGGCGAAAGAGGTGAAGAGGGAGGCGAAGAGGGGTTGGAAGAAGTTCCGAAAGATCGAGTGGAACAAGAAGTGCAAGATCAAGAGTTTATGATGGATCATCATATCAAGAGTGAGAGTAAGATGGAGGAGGATTCGAAAGTTGAATTGAAACCTAAACTTGAGAGGGATGATCAAGATGGACCAGATAGGAAACCTGATCTCGAAGAGGTGGATGTTGAAAACGAACAAGATATTGTCGAGGATGAGTCGAAACCGGATCTCAAACCTGATGTCAAACCAAAGAATGAAAGGTTGTTGGTAATGGTTGGAACGTATTCCATTGGGAAAGAACGGTAAGTCATTGTCCTTTCTTCCTCTTCAAGGTCGTAGCTCACTCTCATCCCTTCGTCGTCGATAGTATCGTGAAAGCGATTGCACATGCTTTGAATACGAAGATTTATGCCGACCCTCGCAAGAAAGAATTGTTCATCGCACAAGACGATCCAGACTTGCATTCCCTCTTGACGGACGATCCATTGGAAGCTCAAGTACATGTCGGGTGGTTGCAGAGTATTCAAAGGGAAGCAATGTTGGAGTATTTGGCAAAGTATAAAGCACCGAGATGTGAAGGAGGATTTACGAAAATGATCGGTTTGCGACCTACTGGTGCGCTCAATTATCTTCTCTCAGACGGTATTACAGCGTAGACTGACAGGATTGATCGGGCGCAGGTTGGACTTATCGCTCAGAATCGAAAGACAAGTTTCCGTCAATCCCCAAGATCCTCCAACTTGAACAATCGAGGAAGTTCTCTCCTGCTGGATTATGTGAGTCCCAGATTGTCTAGCTACATCATTCATCTCGAGTGCTTATAGTTCATGAAATTGGTCCACAGATCCACAACGAGATTCGACTCCTCAATGTATGGCTTTCGGAGTTCCCTACTCTGAACATTCCAGTTTCTTCGAGTGCGTGCATTTCAACCACTCAGTTTTGCTTGAGCAGTCACTAAGTGTGGGAATGCAAAGTACAGATTGACTTGTTTCTGTCTCTCCCTCGTTCGTATCTCCTCACTGTCCTTACTCTATCACTCTTTAGCTCACCCTCTCTCATTCGTAGGATTACGTTCGAATCATTCCTACCGTCAACGTACACAACGTCAACTCTCGAAACAAGATGAAAGAATGGATTGATCGTTGGGCGGCAGAGAAGAAACGAAGGAACGATGCGAGAATGCCAAAAGTCATTCCTTATCGAGATGGGAATTATTGGTAGGAGTTTTACAGTTGCAGGTTTCATTTAGTGTTTGTTGTTGTTGTCAGCTCGCTTCTATCGCAAAAGCCGAATCCTTTTCGCTCTGTCATTTACGCGTTTTTGCGAAATATTTCAAGAATCACGTCGAGACACGCGAAACCTAGTTTTCTCGCTGCCCGTTAGAGAGCTATCCTCGTTCGGAAGAGCCTAGTACGCGAGTGAGTCGCAAAGTTGTTGCGAGATTCGCTCCATTTCCGACTGAAAGCTGAAAGTGTTTGCTGCTTATCTCAGTCCCCTCTCTCTTTCCCCTTCACTCCGCCCCCCTCCCTAGACAAGATGGAGGCAACCGCATCACAGTTACCAGAGAGTTACGATTTCAGTCAATCTCAATTCACTCAAACTCAACCTCAAACTCAACCCGACACTCAACCGACTCCTTCCTCTACCTCATTCCCTTCCCACCTCTGGGGTATCCTACTCAGTTCAAGTGGTGAAAGCTCTTCTACTTCTGCATCTGCAACTGGATTAGGAGGTGTTGGTTCAATAGGAGAATTAGATCGACCAACTAGGTTCGAATTCTGGAGGAGTACTTCAGGTGGGAAAGGAGTTTATACAATTGGGAGACATCCAAAGAGTGATGTCAGACTCAATAGTCCAAAAGTTAGTAACAATCATGCCAGGATTTCAATCAGTTCGCAAGATGGTTTAGTAAGGTTGGAAGATCTCAGTACGAATGGTACTTTCGTTAGAGGTGTAAAGGTACGTTTCTCTCTCAGTGTCACTTCTAGCAAAGACGTGGGGTTTGAGAGGGAAAATCGAGGAATTCGTTGAAAATGAAATCTCCGCTTGTTTAAACGAGTCATCACATCTCACCTGATGGATTACTGGATCATCACCGAGGAGGGAATCGTCGATCTTATGCTCTAGTAGTACTCTTCATTTGCGACTTGATGCTGACTCTCCTCAAATCTCGCTGGTTTCGCAGGTTGGAAAAGGAAAAGTCACGATCCTCGAACCAGGAGACAGTATCATCTTCGGTCCAGCAAGTGTAGATTTCAGCAACGACTTTCGCTACGTCTTCCAATGTCCACCTTGCAACTCGTCTCGAGCGGATCCCTACGGATTAGGAGAACTCTCTCAATCGGGTTCGAAAGTCTTTTCAAAGTACGAAGTGAGGGAACAGATTGGCAAGGGCAGTTTCGCGAGTGTGAGGAAGGGAGTTAGGAGAGCGGATGGAATGATGGTCGCGATCAAGATTATTCAGAAGGCGAGGTTTGCGAATAATCCGAAAACTTTGGAAATGTTTGCGAGGGAGATCACTATTATCCAACAGTTAGATCATGTACGTCGCTCAGAAGTCTCTTAACTACGCTTATTGACGATGCTAAGCGGTTTGATCATCGACGTAGCCTTTCTGTGTCAAATGTTACGATTGGTTCGAGGATGAAGCGCGAATATGGTGAGTAGTCTCGATTTATTAACCTTGCTCCCGCGTTTGTCGATCTTGAAGCTTCACAGGATTGTATTGGAGTACGTTGATGGTGGAGACTTACTTGATTACACTATGAAGAAGAAAGGATTGTGTAAGCGTCTGCCTTTTCTCTCTCCAACAACCTGAAGCTGATCTCTCTTTACCGTCACAGCTGAGCGAGAGACGCGAGAGATCGCTCTCATGGTCTGTCAAGCAGTCTCATACTTGCACTCCCGAGGCATCACCCACCGAGATCTCAAACCGGAAAACTTGCTCTTGACGAAGAGTAGCACGCCAGTTTGTAAAGTGACGGATTTCGGTCTGGCCAAGATGGTGACGGATCAAACGATGCTCAGGACTATGTGTGGTAAGCTCAGAACTGTTCAGTTGTTTCGTTGTTCCGACATGATCACTAAGCAGTTTCGAGCGTTCACAGGTACACCAACTTATCTCGCACCGTTCGTTCTCCTTCATTGTCATCGATCGTATCCGTACACTCGCTGACTTGTGTGGTTGCCACCGAACAGGGAAGTAATCCTCAACCCAAACCCAGCAGCAGGTTACTCTCCAGCGGTCGATGCCTGGTCAATCGGAGTCGTCCTCTTCTCTCTCCTCACCTGTCAAACACCTTTCGACGAATCAGAATCTACTCCCCTACCTCAACGAATGCGAGAACGTCGAGTCGATTTCGGGTTCTTGGAATCAGAGGGATTGAGCGAACATTGTGTCGATTTCTTGAGGAGGTTGTTGACGAATGATCCGAGAACTAGGATGAGTTGTGGTGAGTGATGCGATTCTGTCAGATCCGTTCCTTTTGTCGAGACTGATATAGTTGTGACCACTCACAGCTCAAGCGATCAATCACCCTTGGCTCATGGTCCTACCTGTTCAAGGCAATGATGGAGGAGGATTCCCAATAGAAACCATGTCGGCCTCTCAGATCCTCACCGCACTGAACGTGAAAGGTTTCGACAGACCTTCAGAATCGATCGACTCTTCTCCTGTCGCGACAACTTCGAAGCCACTCGTAGCGGGACTAGCTTCAGCAATCAGTCTCAATCAGAGTCCGCGACAGAACGGCAATGGATATGATGGCGAAGCTGATGGAGAGGGAGGAGACGATAGTATAGTCGATTCACAAGCTATCGGTACATTCGGCTCAAAGTTCCAATCATCCCTTTCTCGTAGTGTACTGATTGTTTCTTGAAGCGGACGTAGGCAAACTTCGACTCTCTCACGCTTCCTCTCCAGCACTCGCCGCCGATTCAGTCGCTCAAATGCCTCCTCCCGCCTTCAAATCCCCTCTTCAACCCGTTCTTCCCATCACGACTTCACAAGATCCATCTCGTGTTCTCACAGCACCATCCTCCGTACCGAAAGGTGTCAAGAGAAAGGAACCTGAATCCGCCTTTTCCGATTCTTCCTTGAGCGATGTCACCAGTGGTAGTCGATTCGCATCGCAACAGCAGAAAGGAGAGGAGAGTGAAGATGATCGAATGAAGGAAGGGAGTGCAGTCAATCTCGTCGATCAGAACGAGGAGAGGAGGGAAGATAGTCCAGAAGCTCCACCTTCGATCAACGGGAACGGGAACCCAGATGAGGAGAAGGAGAAAGAGAAGGAGTCTGAGAAGAAGAAGCAGAAGGGTAAAGAAGTTGTCGAAGCAGAGGACCCTGGGATGGAGGAACCTAGTACGACGGAAGAGTCGATGGAGAGGGAACTTTCACCGATGAGCTCCTTGCCAGAGGATGAGGAGGAGGAATCTCGAGAAGAGGAGGAAGAACCGATCACTCCTGCTCGAAGGAAATCGACACGATCTCGAGCTTCGACTGCTACCACTCAAAGATCGACACCAGCTTCGTCGAGCTCGAGGAAACCGAGAGGAGGGAGAGCCAGTACAGGGGGAAGGAGAGGGAGGTCCTCTGCAACTCCTCAGGTCGAAGAGGAGGTTGTGGAGGCAGAACAAGGTGGAATCGCTGCTGCCGTCAAGAACAGGAGGAGGAAAGCAGCGAGATTGACCTAAACTTTCGACCCTTTCGAATCAAGAACCATTATTCCATCCTTCGCCTTTCCCTATTCACTTCTTATCCGTCCATCTTCTTTCGTACTTTCACCGTCTGTACCCCCTCTCTCTTCACATCTTGTCAACACTCTTCCCTATTCTACTCTCCAGGCTTTCCTCCCCACCAAAACCCTATTCCCAACCATTTCATTCTATTTTTACCCCCCTTCATCGACTACTCGTTTCTCTTCTTTGTTGATATACCCACTATTCGCACACTACTTCTCCCGCTCTTGGAATCGTAAAAAAACTCTCGTTCTTTCACTATCGAACCGCTTTCGCCTCAGGTATATCGTCGCTTTCGACTTGGCTTCGTCTCGCTGGATCAGCGCTATTACGGTACTCTTCTTGTCTCTTTCAGCGTGACGAGATATTGACCAAGGCCGCGGATAATGCCGGAGAGAAACTTTTCTTCTCATGTGAACCTTGCCTTTGCTTTCTTCATCTCCTTCACTCTCGCACATTTTCAACGGGAAGCCAGGATGACGAGCTGGATACCTTCAGGTCAATGTCGTGAACAAGGATGTGAGTCGCGTGGTCTCCTTTTTGCAGCTTCTCGACTAAACTCTATTACCGGCCTGCAGGTCCGAGCAATCCACACTCTTTGAGTCGTCACTCGGGATACAACGTCGATGAGAATGGACTATTCAACGTTGTCGAGAAGGAACGATGCTTTCATGGCTCGCGCAAAGATTACGACGCACTCGTCCAAGACAAAGTTGGAGATCAAATGAGTACGTCAACAAGGCAGTCTCCCTTGAGAAGCGGGAGATACCGATTCGTGGTGACTAGACGGGAGGGGTCAATCAACGGTAACCGTCAGATCACTCAACCCGACTCGCACCCTCCTCAACCCAAATCTCCGTTCTTTCCTCCTTTACCTCGATTGAGACCGCCTCGTTCCTTAACCGCTACTTCTTCGGGTGAGAGGTCGGACATGGATTGCACAACATTCTCCGGCGCCTCCCCCGAACCACAATCTCAGCTTCGACGGCGTTTCCGCAAACTCATCGGACGAGGCAGTACCAGCCGATTCAGTCCCGACGCCAGGGCGGAAGGGGAGAATCAGTAGAAAGGAGAAAGGGATCGTATCAAGATCCAAATGAGACGGAATGAGAGGTCACCAAGGTGGACTTTTCGAAAGATAGATTATTCTTGCTCGCTTGCCTCCTCGATTCTATCTCTTTGTTTGCCTCCTCTGATTACCTCATCTGTCCTGAATCTGCGAACCTTGCGTCGTCCAGAGCGGCTTGTTTCGTCCGCAGCGCGGGGCATGAGGATACACAAACTCCCTCGCGAAACTTGCGAAATCGATCAAGCTGCCTCTCACAGCTTTGCTCTTCCAATCAATAAACCCTCTCCGAGGTTTCTCAAGTCGTAGGCTGATACCTTCTTCCATAACGGAAGAAGCAAAGAGGTCGTGCAACCGCTGTCGGAGGGGTTCGATTCGAATGCAGATCCGTGGCTTCTTCCCCTGCGCTTCCAAGACTCGAAACGCCGTCAGACGGCTCAGTAGTACACCGACTATATCAAAGCGCACATCAAGTCGAACGCGACGCCTCCTCGTACCCCTCCAACTTTCGATTCTCCCTTCATCATTTCTCATCAAACATCGCTTCATACTCGACCACTTCAACTCTACAGAACGAAAGGAGTATATCACGAGTAGAAACAAGTTACTAGGGAAATACTACAGGTATCCCGAACCTTCAAGGAGTGAGTCTCAGCCTTTTCATCCCCACGTTCTTCTCTCGCTTCGGAGCTGCAGGAACTCTTTCGTAAGGCACTCAGCTTATCGACGCCTCGTTTGTTTGTACAGCCTACCACCACCTTCAGCCTCCTGCTCTCGAAGTCTTGTCCCCTCCCCTCGGAAATGTCACTCTCCTCGCTTCCCACTGAACTCGTCCGCCAAATCATCGAATCTTCCGTTCCCCCGACTCTCGCCGTCTCCTCATACCTGGAGCGTCAAACCACTCTCTGCTCTCTCTGCTACGTCTGCCGTCGCTTTCTACAAATCGCTCAACCTCTCCTTTTCGAAATTCTATTCACACCCTGGTCCGAGACCCTCGTTAGGATCCTAGACGTGCTCGATTCGAAGGGATGGACAAACCTCATCCGACAAGTAGGGCTGAAAGGACAGTTTCTGTATCCTTGTGAGACGCAATTGTTGGCGAGATTATTCGAAAACAGTCCAAGTCTTGAAACGCTTACGCTGGACAACTGGATGTACACAACATTTGACCTTACTGACCTAAGTGCACTGCAGTCCTCTTCGAGTCCGTCTCAGTCACATTTACTCCGCTTTGTGCTTGTCACTGACGATTTCCAATGTTCTGCAGGTCTCGCAACTTTACAACTCTGTGGTAGCGGCTTCACGGTCCCATCGGGACTCGTCTTACCCGCAGTCGAATGTCTTACCCTCGATCAAGTCGCAGGACGCGCTGCTTCCTCACTTCTGGATCCGGCGGTCGTCCCCTCTCTCAAAACGCTGGGAATCTTCGGAGGAGGCGATTCGGACACGCTCGAAAGCCTCTCCAAGTCACGACTCGAGGATCTCCTGCCGCAAATCGAACTTCTCGTCCTCCCCTGCGACTTCCTCGAAAGTAGGCCGACGTACCTTATCCCTCTCTTCGACAACGCCGTCTTCGATCGTGATTCAACAACGTCCGACACGTTGAACCCCAAGGTGGTCGAGGTACAACATCTCCGGATACTTGCACTACTCAAGGAGTCCGCATTCTCGCAGTATCGCGGTCTACCGGGGCTGATCGCAGCGATCAAGAAGCAAAAGCCAGTTCGATTGCGCTCGATTTACCTCGACTCCTCACTCCAGGATACTTCGACCTTCACCAAACGGGCCGCGACTCTGATAGGTAGGCTCGTCAAAGTATGTGCGGAGAAGGGTATAAAGGTTGTTTACGAACAGCAGGGGCGTCAGTCAACGGAACTTTTCATCTCGGAGGAAATGCGTAGGAAGCACAGGATGTTCAGAGATCAGTGAACGTGTGGAGCGCTCAGAGGTACTAGGGAGCGGGGAATTATGCGATACGGCGAGAGGGAAGACAGAGAAGAGACACGAAGGAATGGGAAACGGGGGAATCAGAGGATCTTTGGACTTCAGTGCCGAAAACCTCTCTTGTGTTCCGTTCTTACCTAGCCAGTCATACCCAAGTTTTGTCTGTATCGTATACCTATACTGTCATGTCTTGATCTTGATCTCGACCAGTTGAACAGAGCCAATCTTGCGAAAAACTATCTGCTTTCGACGCTCCTGATTCGCCTCTATCGGCGTTCTCGGTCCGCTCGGAGCCACGTTTGAATCGAAGTAGCTTTCTCGACGTTCGTGGGCGCTGTAGAGCCTGAAGCTGAAGTTTTGATGGTAAGTTTGATTCTGCGACTCTGCGAAATTTAAATTTGACTCTCTTTTCAACTTCCACCTGATCATCTCAGACTCCGCTGAAACTCCCGGAGTACGTTCAAGATCATCTGAATAGACATCTGGAGCACCCTATCGCTCCCTTCAACTTCTCCTCGTCAAGTTGAATCGCTTCCCCTCTTTGTCAAACATCGCCCTCTCTTCCTTCACTAACACCGCTCGCAAGATCCACAAGTACAGAGGAACGCTCAGAGATCAGTAAAGAGAAACTCGGTGCTATTTAGACGGTTCCCGAGTGAGTGGACTGGTTCTCTTTCTTCCTTCATCTCAAACTCTCTTTCACGCTCTCCACGGAACCTCAGCTGAACAGACACTATCACAATAGACTGAGCGCAATTTCAACTCTCCTCTACCACTGCCACGACTCTCCTTCCCCCCCTCCCCTCGAAAATGTTACTCTCGTCACTTCCCACTGAACTCGTTCGCCAAATCATCGAATCTTCCGTTCCTTCCACCTTCTACTCAACCACTAACAAAGAACGCCAAAGTACTCTCCGATCCCTCTGTCTTGTCTCGAAATGGTTCCGACACATCGCCCAACCCCTCCTGTTCGAAATCGTTTGGATCAATCGTCATCGGAATTTACACGCTCTGCTCAACACGTTAAAATCGAAGAAGCCGAGACGTATCATCCGGCAAGCGATCTTCGAGGACTCCTTTCCCCAGCGCTTGGATGTGGAGAACCTCGAGAGGATCTTGCGAAGCTGCCAAGGCCTTCGAAGCCTAACCCTCCATCTGAACCACGGCAAATTGCTGAATCTATCTGTATTGCAGGATCTACATCGTGAGTCATTTCTTTGAATCAGCCACGGGCCACCTTTAGAGCTGAATCAACGCTTACTCGATTCCAGATTTGGAGGATCTCTCTCTCTCCGCTGCACATTATCAGTTTCCATCCAGCATAAGACTTCACGCGCTCACGTCTCTCAGCATCGACTATACTACTATTGGAGTCGCTCTCACTTTACTCGACCCAGCGGTTTTACCTTCCCTCCGATCACTCGCCATGTTCATTACCTACGAAGACCACGAAATCGCACACCTCAACCGGTCTCGTCTCGCCGACCTCATACCTCAACTTGAATCACTATTCCTGAACTCTCGTATCATCCAGAGGGGACTCGACTATCTCACTCCCGCACTCTCTCGCACTCTGTTCGAATTCGACCCTAGTTCTTCCGACGACCGTATCGACCCATTACAAGTAGCTCAGCACCTTCGTATTCCCTGGGATCTCAACCTGCAAGAGGATATCCCGGACTTCGTGTCATTCATCGAAAATGAAAATCGTCAAATCTCCCTCCGCTCTATCTACCTCGACATTGAACTCGAAGACCTTTCTTCTCTCCCGTCGGATCTGGTCAAAGCTGTGCAAGATCTATTGCGAGTGTGTAAGGAGAAGGGAATCGAAGTCATCTACGAGGAGCAGGAAGATGGGCTCACAGGAGCTCTGAGGCCATCTGAAGAGTTCAGGAGGAGGCAA
>JGI24890J29729_1001261_pt1 | contig 11875 bp, 8 predicted proteins | sample FreactcultureFD7_FD_29729 | JGI IMG/M metagenome (IMG submission 29729)
CTCTGCAAATTTCCTTTTCTCTCTTTCTCTTTCTCTCTTTCCTCTCACTTTCCACTTCTCACTCACCTCAAACCTCAACCTCAATCTCGCACATGTCTTCACGTAAGGCATCCAGTAAACAGATATCTTACAAGGATGAATCAAGCTCCGAGGAGGATTCGGACTTGGAAAAAGGTCAGTTTGATCACTTCATCTCTCGAACAACGCGCGCTGACGCTACTCTGCTACTCCATAGTGGATAAGAAAGTAATCAAGAAGGGTAGGAAGCCACAAAAGAAGCGGAAGGAAGAGGAGGAGAATGAATCGAGTGGGAGTGAATTCGAGTTGGAGAAGGAGAAACCAAAAGGAAAGAAAGGAAAGGGGAAGGGCAAAGGAGGAGGAGGAGAGAAGGGAAAGGGGAAGGAGAAAGAAATTAAGAAGAATCCATTCGATGTCTTGCCTTTCGAATTGTTTACCGAAGTGAATTCACTTTCGCAACTTTCGAATTGGCAGATCCGGCTGACTCACTCACTCTCTCGTAGATCCTCTCATACTTGGCACCGAAAGATCTCCTTCACCTCGCACGTGCTAACAAATCGTATCGATCGATCCTACTCTCGAAGCAACGTTCGGAAACACTTTGGAAACGATCTCTCGAATCAATAGGACTACCTATCCCTACCACATCGGATTGGGCCCTTCCAGCTTACGCTGATCTCATCCTTCACGTCGATTGCCTCGAGGTGAGTCTCTCCATACACGAGATCGGAGGAGTTGATACTGATGTACTCTCAGCAATACGAGAAACAGTGCGAAAAGAAAGCTCCCGCTTGGTTGGACCCTTGGTTGAGGATTCGCTTGTGTAAATCTTGTCGTCAAGATAGGTGAGTCTTGTGCCTCTCCTCGCGATGTCGTAACTTATTGACGAGTTCTTTCTCTCCACGTGCAGGGTCGTCAAGTTGACGGAATACCTCGTTCAATCGAAAGAGTACCATCCGCTCATCAAGGACTGCATGGGAGGGAGCCAAAGTGAGTCTTCTTCGAGCAGCTCTTCACGCAGATATCGAAAACTAAGCCAATTCCGCTGTCATGTTTCGCAGTGACTCCGAGCGAAACTCGATATCTTTGCAGCGGCGAAGAACGTACGTACCAACACTACACTGTCGACGAGCTCGATCATCGCTGACCCGATCCTGCGTCGTTTAGGCTACGTCTTATCTTCAGCCATCTACGAGATCAACGAGCAGCTGCTCGAACTACAAGAAGAAGACTCTCTCGACAGTTCCGTCAATCCCGAATGGTATCGTCGAGAAGGTAACCACTACCTCGGTTATTCCTGGGTTCCTATCGCTCCGACCACTCAACAAGGTAAAAAGCAGAAGAAGTCTGGCAATAACAGCGACGGTGCACAACGCTCGACGAGGGGAAAGGTTCAGAAACAGGTTTACTATGAGGACAATAGCGAAGACGAAGACGAGAAGAGGTGTAAAGTTGGACCGAGAGTTGAGGCGTTTTTGAAGGAGAAGAAGGAATTGAACAAGAAGATCAACGAAGTAAGTTCGGATGGCTTATTCGTTTCTCACTTTCGCTTCGAAGCTGACGACGAGTTGTTACGGTGATAGGATGCATTGGCTATCAGAGCCGTCGCGACCGATGTCGTCAGACAAGTCAAGTCGGAGGAAAACNCTCACAAGAAACGAATGAAGTTCCTAGCTACGAACCCTTTTCTCGATGAAGGTGCTGTCTCACGTCGCGACGAGTAAGTCAATACATCACTTCCTTGCCGTAAAACTCTGCTGACGTGAACTTGGGTTCATACAGAATCGAGAAACGCTTGGATGCTTTGCAAGGCTACGCAGGACACGAGTAGGTTTTGTCTCCTTCTCTGAATTCAGCTACGTCAGACTAATGATCTTCATTTCTGTTGATCTAGTCTCGATCACCTCAAACCCACAGCTTTGGCAGAATTCCTCGAGGGAGATACACTCAACGATGCTGGTAAGCTGCTGCTCGGACTATTCGAAGTCGGAGCGATCAGACTTACTTCCTCTCGATACAGACTGGAAACGTCTCAAGCCCGAACTGCTCCATCTCATCGACGCTGCGAAGACCAAAGAACGCCTCAAAGATCTCGAAGCTCGACTCTTCTCAGCTGAATCAGAACGCAAGAACTCGCTTCGCCGTTACTACGACAAGGTTCTCGAAGAGACTCAAGAAGGACGATTCCCACCTCTCTTCGTCGACTTCCTCGTGCTTCCCTCGGTTCACCTACTTTGGAAGCGAAAGAATGATCAAGATTTCCGCCAGATCGTTACTGGACTCGAATGGATCATGAAGCGCGACTCGGTCATCGACGATCTTCAGGAGTACCACCTCGATCTCGTCGACAAGGCAGTCCGACTCATCATCTCGACGACTCGAGAATACTCAGACGAAGACGAGTTCGAAACGTTGGTGGAGCAAGTTCTCGCAGGCGATCTTGATTCGTTCTTCTCTCAAGCTACTTCGATGGTGTTCTGCGATGGAGGATGCGAGGTGGAGACATACACGAGTATGTGGTATTACAGGATCAAGAAGAGGAAAGTCGCTGCTCATTTCGATACCTTCCCTCAAGTTATCAAACATCAAATCGAGACTCACAACGACTACGAAGCGCCTTCACAACCCGCTCGAAACGAGAAACGTCAAACCGAAGTTGGCTTCAGGTTCACCTTACCATTGGAGGTTGCTTGCGTCATGTCGGATTTGGTTGACGTTGTTCAATCGAGACCCAAACTCAAGGTCGAGGAGGAAGACGAGGGAGAAGAAGTGGAGAATCCGTCAGAGATGACGATCACGAAAGAACACCTCGACACTCTCGACGACGGAAACTTCGTGTGGACGAACCAAAATGTTGGCTCAGGCTTCTTTTCTTCGTGGATGAAGCTTGTGAGTTTGTTCTGTCGCTATCACGCACCTTTAACGACTCACAGTTCGATATTGTGCCAGGTCAAACGAGTCTACGTTGTTGCTCGCAAAGCCGCAAAGTCTCGTCCTCCTGTCGACCTCGACCCTCCCGACATCCGTTGGTCTCTCCCTCTCCCCCTTCCATCGTCCCATCTTTCGACATCGAATGTGGTGTCCGGTTTTACTCTCCTAGCACAAATGAAAGCTCGACACGCTCTCGACAACTTAGAGAATAGCTCGGATGAAGAGAAACCGGATCTTTCAGGTCAAATGGAGGAAGAGGAAGTGAGTGACATGGACGAGGAGTATGGTGAGAATGAACAAGAAGAACGATCAGAAAGGGGAGACGAGGAATCGGAAGAAGATGAGCTTGAATCGGATTGAGTAAAGAAACTAGAAACCGCTTGAACGACTCGCTTGCAACTTACAGTACTCGCTTGAGCCTCTCGTAGCTCTTCGTTGTAAGAGAGGATTGAGAGATATACACAAATTTTGGCACTGATTCTACGTCCAAAAAACCCACGAGAAAAGCCCGAGAACACACAGAAGACTAAGAGAAGCAGAGGAAAAGTAAAGGAGGAGAGAGAAGGGGATAGAGCGATTTGTTGATGCGGAGGGGAGTGAAACGAAAAAATGCAAAATCTAGCTCGATCCCTATTTTGAGGGGGAGAGGAGAGGAAGGGTCTATTGAGCGGCGTCGAGAAGAGGGTGGTACATTTGCTTGCGAACGTAGACTTCGAGCTCCTTGTCCGACATTGACCTGAGTTCTTCTGCACGATCGACTCCGAGCTTTTGAGCAGAACGAATAACCTTGAGAGCGATGGTGATCGATACTTCACGAATCTGTTGAAAGGCAGCGAATTCGTCAGTTTGAGCAAGTAGAAGGAAGAAAGCGAGAGACTGACCCTCTCAACGTCGGGGTAGAGGAGGTTGCGCTCGGTCTCGTTCGCATTCAATGAGTCGGCGAGACCTTGTGCACTTGCGTGAACCATTTCTTCAGGAATCTATGAGGACATATCAATCGGAAGTCAGCGCGAGCTTCGTACAACTTCGGAACGATGTCTGACTCACAGTCTTGACACGAGCGAGAATGGCGCCGAGTCCAAGAGCAGGGAAGATGTAAAGGTTGTTTCCTTGTCCGGGTTCGTATTTTTTGCCATGGAACTCCACCTTGTCGAACGGACTTCCACTAGCGTAAAGGACAGATCCATTCGTTCCCTCAATCGCTTCTTCGAACGTACATTCGGCTTGGGAAACTGGATTTGAGAGTGCGAAAACGACGGGACGCTTGTTGTATTCTGCCATGAGACTCAGGATTTCGGGAGTGAAGGATCCTCCTACTGTACTGAGACCGAGGAGAGCGGTGGGTTTGACGTGCTTGACGACTTCGAGGAGAGAAGGGATACGAGGAGTTGAGGGATCTGAACGAGCGAGGTATTGCTTGTGTTCCGGGAGCTTGTCTCCTCGATTGTGAGCGACGAGACCCTGAATTGGCGAGAGTCTAGTCAGCTACTGAGATACGTCAAAAAGAGGGAAGGCAGAAGCTTACCTTGGAATCGACAAGCCAGAACTTGTTCTTTGCCTCTTCTTCAGACATTCCCTGCATCTGGAAGTACTTTGTAATCGTTTCTGCGACTCCAACACCCTAGAAATGTCAAGATCATATCGAGAGTCAGTAGCTGCTCGAGGGGAAATCTTAAGATGAGATTTGAACAACTGACACTTGACCCAGCTCCGAAGAAGAGAATGCGTTGATCCTTGAGCGGGATTCCAGTAAGTTGGAACGCTCGGATAGCTCCAGCGAGAACGACGGCTCCCTGTTGAGTCGCAAACTCTATCAGCGCGAGATTCGAGAATGGAGAAGTGGCATAGGCAGACTCACGGTTCCTTGAATGTCGTCATTGAAACAAGGGTAGACATTGCGATGTTTGTGAAGAATGGGGAAAGCCTTTGAAGTTGCGAAATCTTCAAATTGAATGATCATGTTGGGGAAGTTCTTGTGCATCTCCTTCATGAATACTTCGACGAACTCTTCAGTAGACTTGTCGTCAATTCGACGTTTGCGAACTCCGACGTAGAGAGGATCCGATAGGCAAGCTTCGTTGTCGGTTCCGAGACTGCGTGAGAAAGAATGCGACTATCAGCAACTCGAGTGGAGGAGATAGAGATCTCGAACTTTGAACGCACTCGAGGCAGACCGGTAGAGTAGCTTTAGGTTGTACACCTCCAGCCGCGACGTAGAGTGCGAGCTTTCCTTGAGAGATTCCCATTCCTCCTACTCCTTGATCTCCAATTCCCAAAATTCGACTCGAATCCGTCACAACGCAAATCTTCATCTCATCCTTTTCCAAACGAGTCTTGAGACCAGCGATGAGTTCGGGAAGATTTGGGAGATCGGCGTAAGTGAGGTAGAGGTTGCGAATGGGTTCAGTTGTTGAAGAAGCGGGAATTGGAGGAGGGTGAATGAGGGAGAAGTTTTGACATGCCAGTCCGATAGTAGGAGTGTAGACAATGGGCTAATCGTGATGGGCATTGAGTAAGTAAACAGATGAGAGAGGTGATAAAGATAGGAGGTTGCGAAAAAAAAGTGGGGGTTTGAAGAGGTCGTTTACTCACCATAGTCTCCTTCGGTTCAGCTCCAATGACTCCGTAGCTGTTATGAGAGTGTGTTGATGAGCTCAAAGTAATGGAAAGAGATTGGTGTGACTCACTAGACATCCTCATTTCTTGATCTCAATCCAGTCAAGTAAGTGTACTTCTCTAGAGGATTCGGGATAGACCTCAGTCGAGCCAATGCCCTTTCCACCTGAAGCTCCCTTGTTCCTAAGAACGCAGGCTCGGCTGCTGAACCTTGTCGAGGAGATTGCATTTTGAGAGAGGTTGAACTAAAGTTGCGAGCTAGTGTACTGCGAGCTAGAGCAGGAGTCTCTAGGAGACGTAGGAGGGAATGTGAGCGAGGAATGATGGAAGGAAGAAAGAGAGAAGTCGTGTTCAAAGTCCGCGAGCGAAACGGAAGAATGCGGAATGGAATCTACAGTACTTGGAATTCGAGGAAAAAGTCGGAAAAGTCGGCGTATTCTAGTCGACTGTATGAAGGGAAGCAGGGAAGGAAGTCTGGAGCAAGCGGGCGAGCAATCCCTAAACTACTAGTACATATAGAGTCAAAAAAACTTTCACTTTTCGTGCCGAAGCTTTTGACATGACTCTGAAGAGCTGCTTTCGACGGTGGGTGCTTCAAATCGACTCGAAATCGTCGTCGCAACTCGAACAGGTCGAAAGGAAGACGACGAAGCGAGGAGGAAGAGGAGCGGGTTTATTTCAGCAACTCCGCAGACCTGCTTAAAGGAAAAATCAGAGGATGATAGATTTCGCTTTTCTCGGCCGACGGTCGCTGTCCACTCTCGTAATATGCCCTCGCCACGCCCTCATTCTGCACCAGGATACAGACTCGACTAGAGAAGCCCTTCAAATGCAAGAGATTCGGAGCTTGCTACGAAATCGAGAAAATAGTCAGCGCAGAAAAAGTACAGAAGGCCACCTGCCTCGCCCCTTGAGTCGACAGACCAGCCTTAGCAAGAAGAGCGTCGAGACGAGAAGCAAGAGCAGGAGGGGAGGAAAGGGAAGGTGAAGGAAGCAGACCTGAGCCGGGAATCGGTTCGTCGCAGAAACATGAGAATGAGTCGTGCGGTCGTGGCAGAGTATCAATCGGACGCGACGATATTTCACATCTTCAAGCCTGATATATATCGCTTGACCGTGAGTTCAGCTCGACTGCAGCAAAGGTGGCGACCAACAACGAGAGGAAAAATAAAAAAATACGCATTCTCGAGGCGTCGTTCAAATTGGCATAGTCTGAAGAACCTGAAAGTAGTGATGGTTGGCCCAGGTGAAGTATAGCCGTGAAGTGTGAGAACACAGAAAAAAAGAATAGCTTGGTTCAGAACTGCTTTGGGATCAACTTGAACGATGTCGGCTTTGAGGGAGCGTTTCAGGCTCGCTCGAACGGGCTCAGCACGTCCCCATCCTGTGGTCAGTAAGTCATCAACGGCGTCCTGACCACGATGACGACGGCCGTCACGAATTTCAGCAGGTGCTCAGACATCATTTCGAGCGATCGGGTCAAAGGCGCTTATCTATCGGACCCTCCCTATGTTCACAAACGTCGAATCGACGACAAGTCTACTGAAGAGTTCGTCGAAGTATTCATGAAGGAGATGCACAAGAACTTCCCAAACATGATCATTCAATTCGAAGATTTCGCAACTTCAAAGGCTTTCCCAATTCTTCACAAACATCGCAATGTCTACCCTTGCTTCAATGACGACATTCAAGGAACCGTGAGCCTGCCTACACTTCTTCTCCATTCTTAAGTCTCGCGCTGATAGAGTTTGCGACTCAACAGGGAGCTGTCGTTCTCGCTGGAGCTATCCGAGCGTTCCAGCTTACTGGAATCCCGCTCAAGAATTCAGTAAGACGGCTAGCTTTCAGAAGATATGAGAAAACACACTGTAGACGTAGGGATCACTGATACCGTGGAATAGAGATGCGGCAGAGTCGGGAGAGCCAGGAAAGGGAAGAAAGCTGAAAGAGCTCACAGGGAGTCGAGTGGCTCCATTCAACGCATGAAGGCCGGCCGCACAGGGACAGTAGGAACAGAAGATGGCGACGGCATCGAGGCACAGGCGTAGCTCGAATAGGGAAGCCTAATAACGATTCTCGAGGCTGAGAGAAGCACTCAATCGCCCTCTGAGCTGCCCACGAAGCAGAGCCTGGCAGCCTGTATGGACAGTAGCGAGTGTATGAGTCTGCACAGAGTATCACAAAGCGCCGGAAGGGCTGAACATGGAAGGAGCAGAGCAGAAAGATCAAAATCTTGAGAGTTCTTTCTCTGGCTCAGCTTCATCGTTGAGAGCTCAGTCGTCCTGGTCAACTACTTTCGATGAGCTTTTAGATCAAACCCGACCGCCAATCGCCGAGCTGTATGGCGTCTGCGCTCTTCTACAAGCTCTCTTTCGCCGAGGATCACTCAACCTCAACCTCAGGATTTCAATCCTTGCTCGGACGACTCGCAGGCCCGTAACGGACGATTATCGAGGGTGTAGGGGCATGGCAGCGATCTTCTCTATCGAATGAGCAACTCTACATGAACGCTCCCTTGATCCCGCATGAAGAGTTGGAATCAAGCGATGTCGAGGGTTTGATATGATCGAGGGTAGTGCTGTAGTAACCACTGAACAGTACAATAAGCTGGGCGAAAGTGCTCGAATGGAATATCGTCGCCGTCGAAAGACTCGGTTCGTTTTCGCTACTGTCTTGGTTTGCAATTGCGCTGAGCTGACCTCTTGAGCCTCTTTAGAGACGATATGTAATCATCCATAGCGTCCGCTTCGGCGACTATCGAACGCTATCGACGCTTTACTACAACATCGATGGTTTCTTCGCTTCGTCGAACAAGACTTGCGACGACGTTCCCTCGTATCCAGATCTGAGCTTTAACAATGGAGAATGCTCGACGGCTACAGTGCTGCGCCTGAGGAAGGTCGTAGAAGGGTGATCAAAGGCAAAGAACGTGCGCATTTGCGAATTTCATCTCATATCTCGAAGCCAAGGTTCGATCAAAATCGCTCTGGGCTTCCCAGGTCTCTGAAGAGCATTCCAAGTTCCTCTTTCTTTCTTCTACTGTTCACTTTGCTTCTACCAGCTCGACGAAAAAACGACTCGACTCTCTCATCCTGCGAAACTCGACCACGTTCTTTCGACAGTCTCCATCTCGGTATTGGTAGTTCGGCTTCCTTTCGACGTCACTTCCACCCTCGTCTATACTTATCATCCGGCTCCCTCCTCCCCTCCTCCGACAAACCCGATACTACTTCCTTCGCACGTTTCAGCCTACGATTTCGACTTTCCCGGTTAATTCTAGGATTATTCGTAGAGTGTAAGAGTAGATGTAACGACGAGTGTATACCCTTTATGCTGTCGCTGTCGTCGCCGTTGGGATCCGGCGAGTGAAAGCAGAGGTAGCCAATCACCGGTCGTCGTCGCCTGCACGTTCGTCCCCAGAGATTCGAGACCCACTTTTACACTCCATCAAATTTTCACGCGGGGCTTTTTTCAGTTCAACCAAATTCGAACTTTTTCCAGCTTCTCTCCCTTCCTCCTATACTCTTTTCGCTGCATCCAACCCTTCAAGGTTCCCACCAACTCACCTTAGTCGAATCCCTCTTCCAGGTCGACAGTTCGCTGTTTCCCATTTCCCCGGCTTTTTCCCACTCCTTCGCCCCTCTCTTTCACGGCTACGATGAACCCTATGGACAACATCACGGATGCACCAGAGCAAAACACCTACTCTGAAAAACACTCTCACCCTCTCGACGATGCTTCAACAAGAAGTCCAGCCTCAACCGCTCACTCGGACTTGATCAAGGAGGCCCTCTACCCTGAAGATTCTTACGTCGGAGATGTCTACTGGGCTGATTTACCTCGTTCAGAGAGGATTACCTGGGTCAACGCACAATCGAATGCTGAGACGAAACGTGAAGCCAAAGTCGTTTGGGAAATGTTCAAGAAGGATCCTTTAGAACCCCTCAGGCAATACTTCCGCAAGTACGTCTCGAACGGAATGGGACTCTTCGTAGAGGGTGAGCTGCTTTCGTTCGAACCAAGGAGGAGAGTAGAGCTGACTTTTTCGCAACCTTCTCCCTCGGCATTTAGGTTACGTCCTCTTCTCTATCGGAAACTTGTCCGCTCTCTTCAAGTCTGCATGGCCCGAGTGCTTCAGAACCCACGCCGTCTGTAGCGAGAACTGGATCGCCGCTCAGTCTTACCTCGAAATTCTCGGTTAGTTACCCCCCTCCGCTCCACTCGCCTTTTGGATCCAACTGACATCTCTTCTCGAGTATGAAGGTATCATCTTTGGTCAAATNGCTGTCGGATACGAAGGTGACTGGATTGGACGTAAATTCGGACTCTGTCAAGACGCCGCCATCATGCTTATCGGTTCAATTCTCCTCACTTCGATCTGGGGAGTAACATTACAAGGCTGGGTTATCGGTTACGCCTGGTGCTTGTTCATCTACGGTGTCGGTGTTGGTGGAGAATACCCCATGACTTCGACCAAATCACTCGAAACCGGTGTTTCTGGACCTGCTGGAACTCGTGACGATCGTCTTCACCGTGGTCGCAACGTCGTTGGTGCTTTCCTCATGCAGGGATGGGGTCAAGTGTGAGTCTTCTCTCCGTTCGAAAGACCAATTCGGCGATCTTTCGAAACTGACAAATTTCGAACTCGACAACAAACAGCTTCAACCAAGCTATTCTCCTCATCTGCATCATGATCTTCCACGGTGGAAACCCCGAACCTCCCTTCTCTCCTCGATCCGCTCAAGCAACCTACCGAGTTCAATTCGGTTTCGCAGTCCTCATCCACATCTGGCTCCTCTACTACCGTATCTGGCACGTCAAGGACGCCGACAAGGAACTTCGAGCTGCAAAGGGAAGACAAAACGTCTCGGGATACGACACTCAATCTCTTCGCCTACTCGGAAACCACTACTGGCATCGTCTCCTTGCCACCGCCGGTTCTTGGTTCTGCGCCGATGTCTTCTTTTGTATGTTACTGGTCCCTTGATTGCGACACTCGATCAATAACACTGACACTCTTGAATTGAACAGACGGTAACAAAATCTTCTCGAGTGTTTTCATCGGAATTATTCACCCTGGAGCTTCCCTCGTCGTCACGTGGGAGTACAACTTGCTCAATACTGCAATCTCCTTAGTCGGATACTACCTGGCCATGTTCCTCATCGATCACAAGTTTTACGGACGTCGTCGCATGCAACAAGTCGGTTTCAGTGCGTTTCTCAACCTTTTTTTGATCTTTTTTCATTCATAACTGATCGCGAATCATTCGATGACACAGCTTTCGCCTTCCTCATCTTCCTCTTCGGCGCTATCTTCTTCGACAAGCTTCAACAGACTGGTGCTCCCATCGCTTGGTTCCAGTTCATGTACCGTTAGTCCCAATTTCTTCGCATTTCTTCGCGACCTCAGCTGATCTCTGAAAACTACGATTGCAGAATTCTCCTCGTTCTGGATTCAATTCGGACCTAACTGTGTCACCTTCCTGTACGTTCCATCTCTCGCGAGTTCGGGAACGCGGCTTCGAGACTGACATGTGTCTCTTTCACTCATCTCTCAGCGTCGCCGCCGAAGCTTACCCCGCATCGATCCGATCCACTGCTCACGGTTTTTCCGCTGCGTGTGGTAAACTCGGAGCTTTACTCCCGGCTGTCTTGTACAACTACATCGACAACCGTTAGTCTCACTTTTCTCGAATTTTCGTGTCCCTTCGCTGACTTCCTCCTCCTTCGACAGAAACCAAATTCTGGGTTGTAACCTGGTTTGGTCTCGGAGGCATGATCTTGTCTGCTGTGTTCTTACCCGATACCACGGGTCTCGATCTCAGGGAACAAGAAAGGTACTGGAGATGCGTCAGATCGGGACACCCCGAACTTTACCATGGAATCGCCATTCATCCGTACGTTACTCTCCTCACCACTGTTCCCGTCCTGTCCCCTTCGTTTCGTCGTCGTCGTCGTTATCAGAAAGATCAAAGCTGACCTCGCTTTCCCCTTACTTTGCCATCAACAGCCGTCACTTGTCATGGTACGAGCGAGTCGTCCTCAAGCGCAACCGATACTACGATCCCGTTCAAGACAAAGTCGACAGGATCGACGAACTTCGAGTTCTCTACGAATCTCACCTCATCGCTCGGGAGGACGTTTCCGGCGCTTCCTATGAAGACGACCACGCCTACATCACCGACGATGTCGTTTCTTACTTCCGTAACGAAACTCCTGACAAGCAACGCGTACAACGTCAAATCACGAAGGAACGAGCTCTTCACGGCGATTCATCAAACGAGAAGAGCGCGATTCACCGTTCGAGGTT
>JGI24890J29729_1001263_pt1 | contig 11867 bp, 10 predicted proteins | sample FreactcultureFD7_FD_29729 | JGI IMG/M metagenome (IMG submission 29729)
TAAGGCGTGCTGATCATATAGGATACCTGATCATCAGCTTTGTTGTTCAAAAAAATAATTACAACGAAATGACGGATTTATAAAGCTGGGAAAAAAATGGGGTGTGGATAATATTTATTTCAGCACGCTTTCTAACTGGTTTACCTACTCCAGTTCAGTTTACCTGGATAAGGCCATTCACAAAGAATCACATCCGGAACATGCTCTTTTGCTGGACGAAATACAAAAGATAGACATGCATGACGCTCAAATCGAATTGGGATATTTCAGAAATCTATCAAATCCGGAAAACAACGAAACATCATGGCTGGGAAAAATTAAACACTGGTTTAATGTTTTTTAACGATTCGCCAGAAGTCCGATCGCTTAGGGGAAATTATTCTATAAAGCATCAACTGTAGCTGCCTGAAAATATTTTTGGATGATCAGCCTGTAAAATACTTCTTTAAAATAAAATATATATGGTGTCTTAAGCTGAAGATACCGCGCACTATTCATAGTCTGAGTCATATTACTGTATGAAGACCTGTACGTTAGCAAAACCGGCAAAAGAGTTAGTTCCTAAACACTAATCAACACCCTTCTCACCCACCTCTTTTTGGATTAAGGTAGAATCCATAAATATCCCCGCGGGAAAATTGAATACAGGTTCGGCCAGCAATGAATCATACAGACCGAGGGCACACATCAGGTTCTCGCGATTGTTGATTTTTATACGGTTATTCTCAAGATAGCGTTCAATTTCAGGCCAGTACGTGCCTGCATATTTTTGAAAAACTGTTTTGTCGATAATTTTTCCATCCTTTCTTCCCGGGTCATAAAAGCCATTATCGACATAGCCGTGGTCAATAAATAAATACGGATCGAGGTTGCCGTTCTTATCTAAAAAATAAATCTGCTCGGATCGCCTGAGAATAGCTTTTTGAACTCGTGTAAAACCGGTCGAGGGTGTGCTTACTGTTTTTTCTAAAAATGTAAACGACATTTTAGATACGACGGCAAAATCCTCATACTCTTTGATCATTTCGTAAAAACCATCGTCTTCATCGCCAGACCTTCGTTCGATGAGTGCTAAAGAATAATATTTACGCATAATACCCGCATGAGCGTCGTAGTGTTCCAGGGCAAGAACATCTGAACGCTGAAATGTTTTCCTGATTTCACGATGAGCATCCGGCTTATAACCAATGACATTTTCTACATCGTTATACGAAACCTGGCCGGTAAGTTTTTCCCCGGTGTTTAATGTGATGGTGCCTTTGCTCCACGCCGGATCAAATTCGCTTGTTATCCATTGAGCAGAAAGACAGTGGCTGATAAAAATAAAAGCTGCCGGAAGAAGGGGGACTCTTGCCATCATAATCGAGCAGCAATATACGTTAAAGCAATATAAATATTTTACAAATTCCGTCGATTACGTAAAAGGCAAGTAGGTCAAGTGTTTCGAATGTATCGCCGGCCGAATGATATTTCTTGTTCCTATAGAAGGATGTTTCCGTGATCATCATGGCGTTGAAACCGAATTTCCAATAGTTTAAAATATTTGATTTTCATCGAATCAAAATACTTTTAACTTTTAACAATTAACTTTTCCCATTGGCAATGAACTTCCTGTCTTGCTGATTCAGAAATGGAGCAACCGTGACAAGTAGGACCAATGCTTAACACTCGCTATAGCAGCCCCTGGTTCTTCAGCGTTTCTTTTATTTCATCATGCCGTTTCCAGAACTTACTTCCGAGATCCTCCATTGCTTTTTTAAACCGCGGTTGATCTTTGATAGGATCTGCCGTAGGATCATTGGGAAGCAGCAACACCCAATATTGATAGTTGTCTTTTTTTGAAAATAATTCAAGGTGATGCAGGGCCTTCTCGGTGTCTCCCACGTTAGCATAATAAATTGCCAAATTCATATCCTTGTAGATTGATTTATCATTGTCTGCATAATTTTTAAAAGTTTTAAAGAATTCTTCAGCTTTCACGTATTGCCCCATTTTTCGAAATGCAATACCGATTTTTATATCTTCGTTTCTGAGAACGTCCAATTTTTTTTCATTCCTGATCTCAGCAAATTTTGAAAAGTGACGATAGGATTCTTTAAAATCACGATCAAGAAAGCAAACCTCTCCCACAGCCACCATAACATCCAGCCGGGTCGTATCCTTCGCCAGCTCCCTGAGCATGCGTGTCTTCGCCATGGTAACGTCTTTGTCTTTGGCAAAAAGAACAAAAACTCTCAAGTATCCGGAGAAAGGATTTTTGGGATTAAAGGCCAACGATTTGTCAGCGTAGACTAGCGCCTCATCTATAAACCCACTTTGCACCAATGCATTGCTCACATGTAAATACGTATAGCTTGCCGAGGACGAATCCTGCGAAGCGGCGTCTAGTTGCAAACCTTTCAATGCATATTTCAGGTACAGTGCAGCATCGGGGTTATAGATATTATAAACTTCGCTAAGAAAATGAATGACCAAACTGGAATTTGGATTATACGCTAATGCCTTCTCGAGGTAGGGCACGGCTTGTTGATACTCTTTTTTTGTCATGTAATACATCGCCTTTGCAACGAGACTTTCGGCCATCTTTGAATCAAACAATAGTGCTTTGTCTGCATTGCTATTGATCTCTACCTCATACTTTTTTTCGGTTTGAAAAGCGTCAAGGTAATAATATACCATGGCCAGTTCGGCATAGGCCAATGCAAATTCATTATCCAGCTCCAGCGACTTCTTAAAATAGGGAATGGATTTATTCAAACTCTCGTTAGAACCTTTATAAAAGAGATTGATTCCTTTTAAAAAAGAATCGTAGGCTTCAAGATTTTCAGTAGGTTTTTTTTCTATTCTTTTTTTCTCATCCGGTGTAATAATCGCCTGAATCTCATCCGCAATGTTTTTAGCAATTTCCTGCTGCAATTCAAAGATATCGCTGGATTGCCTCCTGTACTGTCTGGCCCACAGATGTTTATCACTCGCCGCTTCGATCAATTGAATATTCAAAACGATCTTATTGCCGATCTTCTGACCGCTTCCTTCCACAAAATAACTTACATTCAACTCCTTCGCCATTTCCGGAATGGACTTCGAGGTGCTGCGGTATTTTTCAGCAGAGGTACGGCTAATCACTTTCAGGTCTTTTATCTGTTGTAAATTATTTAGTGTAGCCTCCATCAATCCATTTATTAAATACACATTGGTGGAGTCGTTGCTGTCGTTTTTAAATGGTAATACCGCAATTGACTTTTCAAGCCGTGATAACCGAAAAGGAGACACGCTATAATATATAAAGAGCACTGCAGTAGTAACGATCACAAATCCCGTAGCCATCAATATTAGTAAATTCCACTTACGGCCTGTTTTAATAACAGGCGATAGCGCTACAGGCTCTGCCTGAGGTTCCTCCAAATCTCTTTTTCCTACTTCCCCGGGTGGATAACCGTAATATTCACGAAAGCATTTGATAAAATAGGACGTGCTGCTAAATCCTACCCGATGCGATATTTCGGAGACGTTGAATGACGAACTTCGCAGGAGATCCATCGCATGCTTTAGACGCACCTGGCTGATCAGCTGACTTACGGATAGCTTAGTCTCCTTTTTTACCTTTCGCAGAAGATTCGACCGGCTCATGTTCATTTTATCCGCCAGTTCCGAAACCCCAAATTGCTCATTGGAAACATTCTCTGCTATAACAGATGTAATCAGGCTTAAAAATTCATTTTCGACAGGTCGTAATTCCGGCATGCTTTATAGGAAATTGAAAAATCGATACAACTATTAATAGAATTGCCTGAAAATACTGCATTTCAGGCTTCGGTCATTATTTAGACGAGACTCTTTTTTGGCACCACTTTAATGGCGCAAAATCGGCATTGCGCCATAATTTACATCCGTTGCGCCATAATTTATATCGATTGACCGAAACTTGATGGTTTTGCGCGCATAGCTGCTTAGTGCACCTACTATGATCAGCCCACCTTTGCATCATTAGAAAATAAATTATTTAACCATTAACCATCAGTATTATGAAAAATACAAAAAACAATTCATTAAAAGCAGGTGTTGCCTTTCCGGTAGCGATCGTTCTTTTGGCCGTTCTTTTTTTAGCCGTCTCCTGCAAAAACAAAAAAGACACCGAACAGGAAGGCTCAACAATTTCCAAGACCGATGTGAAACCTCCGCAAGTCGACATCCATACCGCGGTGCTGACCGAAAATCTTGAAGCACTTCAGCAACATATCGCTGCGGGCAGTAATCTTAATGAAAAAGATCCTTTCGGAGGTTCAAGTCCGTTGATCACCGCCGCAGTATTTAACAAACCGAAGATGGCCCGGGTCCTGCTCGATGCCGGCGTCGATATAAATTTCCAGAACAACGACGGGTCTACTGCACTTCATTCAGCCGCTTTCTTTTGTCGTCAGGAGATCGTCAAGATGTTATTGGATAAAGGTGCGGACAAAACAATCAAAAACAAGTATGGCGCCACTCCTTATGAAACCGTGAGAGTTCCTTTCGGCGAAGTTAAAAATACTTATGATATGATCGGAAAAATGCTCGAGCCAATGGGGTTAAAGCTTGATTACGCTTATATCGAAAAAACAAGACCCGTCATCGCTGACATGTTGAAATAATTTAACCGAACCTAAAGCATCATAAAAATGTCGACGCTCAACAGAAGATATGATCTCGATTGGATACGTGTAATCGCCATCGTCCTGCTCCTTGTTTATCATATCGCCATCAGCTTTCAACGCTGGGGTATCATGATCGGATTCATTGCAAATGACACGTCATGGGATTCCTTATGGTTTCCCATGACAATGCTAAATGTATGGAGAATACCACTTTTATTCTTCGTCTCCGGTATGGGAGTTTACTTCGCCATTCAAAACAGAAACTGGAAACAACTGCTGCAGGAACGTGCCGCCCGCATTCTACTTCCTTTTCTCTTCGGGATATTTTTCATCTTTCCCGTATCAAAATATGTTTGGGAAATTTATTACCACTGGGCGCCAACCTATGAACCCCATCCCGGACACTTATGGTTTCTGGGGAACATTTTTGCCTACGTGCTTTTGCTTTGTCCGGTCTTCTTTTATCTGAAAGGAAATGAACATGAAAAAATGGTCGCTACGATAAAAAATATTTTGAGCAACCCTCTTGGGTTACTCATCGTCATTGCAGCGTTCGTAGCCGAAACAATACTGATCAATCCAAATCCATACGAACTTTATGCTATGACATGGCATGGATTTTTTCTTGGACTTCTGGCGTTTTTATTTGGCTTTTGTTTTGTTTTAAGCGGAGACAAGTTCTGGAATATGATGTTGAAATGGCGATGGATGTTTTTGCTGTTTGCCGTGCCGCTGTATGTCTACAGGCTGTGGCAATTTCAGATGCGGGTTCCTCCGTATCAATTGGCAATCGAATCGGACTTTTGGATCTTCTCTGCTTTTGCCTTCGGATACCGATACCTGAATCATCCCGGAAAAGCGCTAACCTATTTAAGTCAGTCCGTTCTTCCCGTATACATCGTTCATATGATATTTTTATTTGTCGGATGCTCGTTGATCTTTCCGCTCAATATAGATGTCCATATTCAGTTTGTGCTGGTATTAGTCTTTACGTTTGCGGGGTGTTTCGCCTCCTACGAATTAATTCGAAGAATAAATATCATCAGTCCCTTGTTTGGGTTAAAAATGAAAAAGCGCGTGCAGGTCACTACGAACAAAGAACACGCCATATTGATCTAAAAATATTCACTTGAATTTTAAAAAACTTTCACATGGTTACGATTGAGAACGTTACAAAACATTTTGGCGATAAGAAAGTGGTTGACGATCTGTCATTGTTCGTTAAGCAGGGTGAACTGTTTGGCTTGCTGGGGCCGAATGGCGCAGGAAAAACCACTACTATTAACATGATCATAGGAGCGCTGCTTCCTGACAGCGGAGGAATAGTGATAAATGGCCGCAGAGATCCCGGCGATCAGTCGATCAAACGGATGATCGGAATTGTTCCACAAACGATCGCCCTTTACGAATCGCTGAACGCAGTGGAGAATCTGAAATTTTTCGGTCGGCTTTATGGCCTTTCCGGTAAGAATCTCCGGGAACGTATCGAGTACGCCGTTGAGGTGGTCAACCTGGCGGAACGAAGCAGCAAAAAAGTACGCCATTTTTCCGGCGGCATGAAACGGCGGATAAACATTGCGGTGGCACTATTGCATGACCCGGCTTTGCTGATATTGGATGAACCTACCGTCGGCGTTGACCCGCAGTCGCGGAACGCAATTTTTGAAAGTTTGAAAATTTTGAAAAACGACGGTTGCACAATTATCCTCACATCACACTATCTCGAAGAAGCGCAGAAATTGTGCGACCGCGTCGGCATTTTAGATGAAGGAAAATTAGTTGCCGAAGACACCGTGGAAAATCTGATTGCCAATTTCGGCGGCAAAAGTCTTCTGACGATTGAAACCAGCACAGGAAAAATAAAGATCGAGACCGATCAGCCGGTAAAAGAAATCATCCGGATCAATGACGGAGATTCAATCCTATCGTTACAGATGGAAAGTCCCACGCTTGAGAAAGCCTTCCTCAATATCACAGGAAAACATTTAAGAGATTAATACTCGCACCTCAACACTTCGAACTCCAACACTTCAACACTTTAACAAACATGAAAGAAATCATAACCCTTACGCAGAAAGATCTTAAATTATTGTTTTTAGACAAGACAAGCCTGATCGTTACCTTCGCGCTGCCGCTGGGCCTGATCGCCTTGATCGGGACCGTATTTTCGTCTTCCATACGGGCCGGCTCAGGCATTACGAGCTACGACTACGCATTTTCGAAAGTCATGTTCTGGGGACTTATCGGCGGCGTTGCATCTTCAGTCGCCTCTATGGCTATTGAGAAAAATTCAGGCACGATAATCCGGCTTCGGCTGTCGCCGATCAGCAAATTTCAATTATTATCCGGAAAAAGTCTTGCCTGCATAATCGTGCTGTTATTGAGTTCCACAGTATCCTGGCTATTTGCTACTTTCCTCTTCGGGATAAAAACAAACTCATACTTTTACCTTATTTTAATACTCACGGTGAACGCAATTTTCTTTGCAGGGCTGATGATTTTCCTGGCAAATTTTGCCAAGACGGAGCGCGCCGCCGGGGCGTTAAGCTGGTCGGTATTACAATTATTCGCCTGCTTAAGCGGTATTACGTTTCCGATTGCCATTATGCCGCCGTGGATGATAACGATGACAAATTACAATCCGGTAACCTGGGCTGTAAAAGCAATGGAGATGGCGCTGTGGAAAGATACAGTCTTCAGCGAAATGCTTTTACCGATCGGCGTGCCATTCTTTTCTGGAATTATTTTCTTCGGCCTGAGTGTTTATATTTTCCGATGGGGTGCGGATTAATTAAGCCATTGAAATTATAGCGTTGAGATTTAGGTTTGTTTAATCTTCCGTAAGATGCCATCTCACGAGAATTTTCGCAACGACCACCCTAGTCTGATTCCGCCCCAATGATGTGTCGTGCCTGTTCTGAATTCTTTCGTAAGGAACGTTTGAAAATATTCGATATTCAATTTTCGGATCTTTAAAACGAGACCCATATTATTCTGAAAAACAATTCGCGTTACGTCACCAGCGGAAATCGTATAGGGACTCGACGTATTAAAAAACCCGCCTTGCAAAGTTGCATCGTATCCCACTGCATTGATTATAGGTTCTTCGTATACGTACACCTGGAAGAGTCTGTGCTGACGCGAAAAATATTGGAAAGGATTGTCAAAAAGGCCTGTCATGAATGAAACACTGCTATAAATTTTGTCGCTCCATGTACCAACATGAACCCCTGCTTTTGCTGTAGACGAAAAATATTTTTTATACGGCAAAAGTTTTTGTTCGTAGTCGAGTTGGTAATTCAGAACAATATCATTTTGAATCTGGTTGTTCCACCCCAACGGATCGGTATCGTGTATCCAACGGTGAATAGTTGCCTGCATCTCCTGTCCACCCGCCGCAGGCCCGATAACACCGGTGCTCAGGGCGGATACTATCCGGTAGCCGTGGGTGGAGTCATTTACAATGGCAAAAGTTTTCAGGAATACGCTGGCGGCAAATGGCCTGTCGCCTTTTAGAATTTCCGGATGCGAAATACTGGTCGGTGTAAAGCCAAGGTGTTCAAGCGATATTCCATATTTAGCTTTCTTAGCATTCGCCCGAATTAACAGTCGTGTAAGTGGGAATTTAGAAATGGCAGGATGTACATATTCCAGATTAATGCCTTGTGTATAGTAATAGTCGGTCTCCGAAAAATAATCATTCTCGTAGTGCAGGCGAAAGTACCGGTCAGCCTGAATCGTGCGATACGATGCCATGTTGTCTATCAACTGACCATGGCCGGGTAGTGCAAAAACCGTAAACAGCAAAAATAAAAAGCCTTTCATTAGATAGTGACAATGCATATACGATCTTCCTGTTATAAGCGGTTTTATTGTGTTACCTCTGACTTGAACTGGTATAAAAAATATGCCCGCTGTCTTTGTACTGTCTGTATCAAAAACTGCTGAAATTACCGGAGCAGGCATACAATAGCAGCAATAAAGGAAGTTTGAGGTCTTTTCAGTAAATTTCAGATAATCCCGCCCAACTAAAAATTGATAAAAAGTGATGAAAAATTTTTGCAAATGCTACTTCGGTATTCTATTGCTGGTCTTTACTACTTTTTGTAGTTCAAAATCTCAGCATCCGCAGTATTCAGAATCGGAAATTTCAAGAAACTATGATTCCATTTTAGCAACACGGAATATTCCCCACCTCGAACGAAAATTGAGCAGCCCCTCTCCTTCTAAAGAAGCGCAGGCGCTTTATAAATATTTACTCGACATCCGTGGCAAGAGAATATTATCGGGTCAAATGTGGGTACCCTGGAGTTACAACGAGTTAAAATACATACAGGAAAAAACAGGGAAGCAACCTGCCATAGCAGGTGTTGATTTTATCCATCAGCGTTCCAACGAAGGTGAAGTAGACCGTGCGATCGATTGGTGGAAGAGCGGAGGCATTCCTACTATTATGTGGCATTGGGGAGGACCTGGTATTGGCGAAGGTTACGAAAACAGTAAAGGGAACGTCGATATAGACAAGTGCTTTGTGAAAGGCACGGAAGAGTACACTGCGTTTTGGTCCGAACTTAAAACAAAGGCAGACCTGCTGGAAAAAATACGCGACGCTCATGTGCCCATACTCTGGAGGCCATACCACGAATTGAATGGCCACTGGTTTTGGTACGGAAAACAAGGCCCTGAAAGATTTAAAAAATTATGGATCACGATGTACAATTACTTTGTCCATGAACGTGGACTGAACAACCTCATCTGGGTGCTCTGCTATACGGGCAGTCCGGATGGCAGCTGGTTTCCTGGCGATGAATACGTCGATATTGTCGGTGCCGATAGCTACGATGCAGGTAACGATCCGCACCTTCCCATGTACACCAAAGTAAAAGAAATTGTTCAGAACAATCCTACGCCCATCCCCTTTCACGAATGCGGAATTCCACCCGATCCGGATGCATGCTTCGATAAAGGTACCATGTGGTCGTGGTGGATGGAATGGCACACGGACTTTCTGAAAAAAGTTGATGTGGATTATTTAAACAAAGTCTATCATCACAAGCTCGTTGTTACGAAAGATGAGCTTCCCGATATCATGAAGGTATACGGCGAATAAGAAAGCCTTACATGAATGTATTCATCATGGCCTTTTTACACCTTCGTCATGTCAATCCAATAATACTCGTGTGTCGTCCGGTCTTCCACACCGACATTCAGGAAATCGGTGAATTCTTTCAACTCCTGTAGCAATTCCTTTTTATTGTTCTTCGTTAGCAGGTCCAGTGTATCCTTGTCAAAAATAAGTGTTGCGGTGTAATCGGACCAGTCCATTTGTCGTGATTGGGCCCTGGTGTTTATGGTTTGGGCATAGTTCCCTTTTGATATAACGATCCGATCAACAGTATTAAATTTTTTCGAGTCGTTGTTAAATTTAAGTCCCAGTAAGTACAAATAATCCAGGCACGTTTTTTCCTTCAGATTTATTTCCGTTACATACTTCGTGGTGAGGATCAAGAGGCCAATCAAAATCAATACAGTTCCCCAGATGGGATTGCCGGTCACCAGAAGATAAACTCCACCGCCAAAGAATAGTGGTGTGGCATACTTAAGCCCTGGAGGAAAATATGGAATGATGATTTTCTTCGTCATAAAAGATTACAGTAATAATTTTCCCTATAAACTCAAACTTATTTGGGGTGTCGAGCTATTAATCCTTATTCGCTAATTCTCACTGTTTGTTACGACGGGTTAAGATCATTTGTAGATGCTTATCTGATCTCCTGCCTGTTGCTTTCCGTTTAAGGAGTAGCCATTCAGCTTATTGTAAAAATCGCTTGCGGGCCTGCTGGGAAAGCAGGAATTGCAACCTTCTCTTTGTATTTCAAATCCAGCTATAGTAAAGGCTTGTCGCGTACTCACTATTTTAATTTTATAATCAAAGTCTGTGTCCATTCTATTCGCCGTATATGCCGTTAAATGATCTCCATTTATACTGGCTTGTGTAACCGCGCTATCAATCGGCAAGGTAAAGTTTGAGTTTTTGCCATAGCTGACAACGGTTATAGTATCCAGATCGGTTTCGCTGAAATTGTAAAAATCAATTGTATGAATTTCATCAACTCCTATACAAGCCCTTTTGGTACAGCACGCGTGAAGGGTGAAAATAAATAATCCAATGGCAAGTGAAGCAAAACAATTAACGTCGACCTTTATTCGTTGATTCCCGGTTTTCATAACGTACTTCAATTTATACGTGCAAAAGAAACGAAATATAATTCTTCCGAATCATACTATAAAATTTTTGCGTCCATTAAAAATGGCGGTAGTGGTCTGTTTCAAAGTAAAGAGCCATGAAATATGCCGGCAGGATTTATGCATCCTAGAAATTATCCGGTATCATATTCTTACATTCGGATAAACAAAACTCTTACATGAAAACACTTCTCATATTATTATTCCTGATACTAACGATCGTGAAGACCGACATTACGGCGGCGCAGACAAAACCAATGGATTTCAAGGTGATTGCATTCTACACTGCAAAAAATGATCTGGCCCACATCAGCTTTGTTCACGAAGCCAACAAATGGTTTTACAAAAAGAGTACCGAACATAATTTCTCGTACGACTCAACCGACAATTGGAATAATCTCAACGCGAAATTTCTTTCCGGTTATCAGGTCATCCTCTTTCTGGATACGAGGCCGGAAGAACAAACGCAACGTGACGTATTCCGCCAATACATGGAACATGGCGGCGCCTGGATGGGGTTTCACTTTGCTGCATTCGCATTAACGCCTTCAGTTTATAATCAAAATTGGGACTGGTATCACAATCAATTTTTAGGTTCAGGTCAGTGGACAGGCAACACCTGGCGGCCAACGCCAGCCATCTTGCGTGTTGAAGCCGAAGAACATCCGGCAACCAAAAATATTTCATCAACTTTTAAATCGGCAGCCAACGAATGGTACCGCTGGCAGAATGATCTGCGAAAGAACGCTGCTATAAAAATTCTTCTATCGATTGACTCAGCCAGTTTTCCGCTCGGTACAGGACCCAAAGCCCACGAGATCTGGCACGGCGGCTACTACCCGGTGGCATGGACCAATACACGCTATAAAATGGCATATTTCAACATGGGCCATAACGATATGGATTATGAGCACGGTACCAATAAACAACTCTCCTCAACCTTCGCAAGCGAGGAACAAAATCGTTTGATCTTAAACACACTTTTAT
>JGI24890J29729_1001264_pt1 | contig 11862 bp, 7 predicted proteins | sample FreactcultureFD7_FD_29729 | JGI IMG/M metagenome (IMG submission 29729)
AAACGTAATTAATGGCAATTACGAAATGGGCCGTAATTTAATTACCGCTGAATACGGTGACGAAAGACCATAGTGGCCTTACAACAGTTTTTTCCTTTTATTCCAGATGGTATGGATTGGCAATCTTGGAACGGCAACTTGGTAATGTATTATGCCGAGGAGCCTATTCCTTATTTGTCAGAAGAACAATGGACTTCAGTAGCTAAAAGTGTATCTGAATTACCTACTTTTATAAACTACCCGGTACCAGATCCTTCTGAGTATGCAAATTGGCAAAGTTGGGCTAAAGAATTTACTATGATTATTAATGGTCCCAGTCAATAAATAGGGCGCAATATGCGCTTTTATTGCATTAGTATAGATATGGTAATTACATATAAAGAAGAACAGCTAAAAGACTTTGTACCTGAATTTGATGCACTGTTAAAGCCCCACATGGCCGAGACAAACATCACACAAAGGTACGGGTTTGAGTTTAAGCCAGATTACCTAAAATATATCAAATTGCAAGAAGTTGGTATTTTAATAGTTCTTACTTGCAGAAATGATAAAGAACTAATTGGGTACACGTTTTTTAATATTTTTAGTGGTATTAGATTTCCCGATTGCAAAATAGCTAGAGAAGATTTGTATTACATCAAACCGGAGTTTAGGGGTAAAGGGTTGGGTAAACAACTATTTATTGAGACAGAAAAAGTATTAAAAGAAAAGGGTGCAAATCAAATTATTTTTACTACTAAAACATACAAAGATTATTCACACATATTTGAAAGTCTTGGGTATGAATTTTACGAAAAACAATTTAGCAAGAAAGTATAGATGAAATACCGAGCTCCTACCATAAGCGATAAGTTATATTATCTTATCACAGGCTATCTTACCAAAATAGGTGGGATAGCTTGGGGTGGGGAGACCAATACTTATCAACCTTGGCTAGATGCACCACAGGGTTCAGTTACTGTAGAGGCAGCCCCACCAGATCCGGGTCCTGCACCAGATCAAGGTGGCGGTGGCGGTGGTCCTGCACCAGATCAAGGTGGCGGTGGCGGTGGTCCTGCACCAGATCAAGGTGGCGGTGGCGGCGGTGGTCCAGTCGACCAAGGTGCTTTAAATCAATTATATGAACAATACTTAGGCAGGTCTACCGCTGGAGACACAGGTTCGTCTAGCTGGTTAGGTCAAGATATTAACGCTGTTATTGCTGGACTTACTGGGAGTGCAGAATACGCTGGTAGAGGTGGCGGTGGTGGTGGTGATGGCAGTGGTGGTCAAAATATATCACCAATACAGGCTGGCGCCACTCAACGCATTGGTGGGCCCGGGCAAGGTGGTACATCACAAGACATCAATTCTATTTTTAACCAGTATTTAGGTCGTAATGTTGACCCCAGTGGTGCAAGTACTTTCTCTGGATGGAATCCGCAAGACATTATTTCTTCTATTTTAAATAGTCCGGAATACCAAAAAACCCACGGCCCCGCTGGACCCGCTGGACCAGCACCAATTGATTACACAACAACTTACACTTATGCCCCTTCTTGGTTAGCTCCAGCTGATTATGCAGCAAATGGTTTTGATGCACAGGGTAGAAGTGTAACTGGTAGTAAAGCGCCCACCATAAATACAAAAGCACCTGAAGGCGGTCCAAGACTAAATGAACAAGGTCATTTAGATCAGTACAACGGTCAAGAAGGAAGTCCTACTCAGGGTTATCAAGCTGCTCCAGGGGGTCGTTGGCATGAAACAGTTGATAATGAAGGAAACTCAAAAATTACTTGGGAGCCTTCAACTTTTGATTTAACTGGTGGAACACCTGTTAGTAATGACCCTGGTAAACAGGGTGGTCCCGGGTGGCAAGGTGGTACACGAATGCCAGACGGGACAATTGTTCACTATGATGCACTAACGGATACCTTAACCACTGAAGCACCTTTGTCTTCGTATTCAACAAAAGCGGATGATCAAAGATTAGGTTACCGTAACCAGCTTTACACCGGAGCAAGTAGTGCTGATCCGACTACAAAATTTCAAGGTCAAGATGTTAATGTAAACAAAGGTGAATTTCTTGTTGATAAAGAAACAGGAAGACTTTTAGTTGACAAACAAGGTGACCCAGTACCAGTTTATCGTAAACCAAAAGATCCTGGGTTTGATGACTTCTTAACAGAAAACGGTTGGATGACTATTCCAATGTTAGCTGCTATAGCCGCTGGAATGCCTGTTGACCCAACAACTTTTATTGCGGGTGCTGGTGCTGCCGCCGGCACGGGCGTAGCTGAAGGTGGAGTTGCCGCTGGATTGGCTACCACAGCAGCGGGATCAACTGCTGCTGCTACAGCGGCAGCCCTTCCAACTGCAGCAGCTAATTTAGTTTTAGAAGGATATCCTGCAGCACAAGCAGCACAAGTATTATCTACCGCCTATTCAATTCCGCTTTCTCAAGCTACTTCACTTATTGCCTCAGCAACTCCAATGGTGTTAACTGGAAATGCTGCAGTTGATGCCGCACTTATGGCCGCAGCTAAAGGTGCGTCAATTGGTGGTGGCATGAATACGCTAAATGCTGTTGTTAATAATCAACCAATTTTAAAAGCACTTGGAACAGGCGCCCTCACTGGTGCAATCGGTGGCGGTGTGGGTAGTGCAGCCGGCGCCGCTTTTGGTGGCAGCCCATTAGCTATCGCTGGTGGTAATATACTAGGTGGAGGGGCCGCTGGTGCCGCTGGAGCTTCATTAACAGGACAAGATGTTACTAGAGGAGCGCTAATTGGTGGTGCTGGCGGAGCACTTAATAGCATAGCCAGTAATTATTTTCCAAATATACCAAGTGCGCTTTCTAGCGCAATCACAGGCGCTGCTTTAACTAGTTCAATGGGTGGCAATCCACTTCTTGGCGCAGCCACAGCCGCTGGAAGTAACTATCTCGGTAGTCAAATTTCGCAACAGTATAATAATATATTTGGTACCCCTTCTACAAATTATACAAACACTCCACCAACTATAGATTACGGTGGTCCGGTTACTAATAATGAATGGAATGTTCCCAGTGCTTGGACACCAGAAACACCGGCTGTAACACCAGCGGGTAATGATGCCTTTGTTCCATCGCCAGCAACAGTTTCGGGTGAGAATAATGCCACCACAGAAGCATCAATTCCACAAATGCGGGCGACATTAGCAGATGACCAACAAACTCCAAGTAGCAGTTCATTTGTAAAAACTGGGTGGGAAAATGTTCCACCAATTACTGAAGACATGAATGTTATTACAACAGGTCCTTCAACATTAGTAAATCAGGGTGTTCCTATTGAAAAAGCAATAGAGACTACATTCGGTGCAACTGAAACAAGACCTGTTGTTGATCACGGTGACGGTACATATTCTGTAGTTACCGGAGACAAATTATTAACCTATGATTCTAGCGGACAGTTTGTATCTGGAAGCACTGTTGCACCAATTGGCTATCCCGGTGATGATAGTAGCAATGTTCTTCCCAATACCAGCAATTTAGGAGTTGCTACTCCTTATGATGTTAGAGATGCACAAGGAGCAACTAGATCTTGGAATGATTACGAAAACCCGGATTTATTAACACCCCCGGCATCGATAAAACCTGAAGAGATGGCACCCTATCAAAAAACTGAAGATGGTGCTCCAATAGATGGCGCCGGGGCAAAAAACGTTGAAAATTTAGTAAATCAAGGTGTGCCCCCAGAAAGAGCACTTGCACTCATCGTTGGAACTGATGCTCTTGGTCCTGTTGTTAATAATGGCGATGATACATATTCCGTAGCAGTTCCCGGTTCAATTCTAACCTATGACAACAATAATAAGAGTTTTAGCATGGAGCCCGCAGACACAACTCCGCTAGAAACCAACCAACCTAAAACACAAGAAGTTAAATTTACTCAAAAAAATCTTGATGCGATGAATGCACTCAAGCCCAATGATCCGGATATTAGTAATAAAATTGGGAACATATTAAAAAATGAATCTTCTGTTCCTAATAGTACTTTAAAAAATAACGGAGATGGTACTTTTACACAGGATACGGATGCTGGCCCTGTGTTGTGGGATAAAAATCCAGAGGGGGATTGGATTAATCGTGCCCAACAACAAGCCACACCTTCTGTACCACCAACAAATATAATGGGTGATGTAACATCTAGTACGCCGTCAAAAGCTGTTTCTGATGCGTTTGCTTTAGTAACATCCGGCACTCCATCAAATGATCCTAATGCGGCAACTGCAATATTTGGACCGGGATCAACTGGACCGCAAACAGTTGAAAATGTAATTGCTGCATCTGGTATTTCTGTACCACAACTTATGGATGATCCTAATACAATCGTTTATAAAGATCCTGTTACAGGAGAAATGAAAACTGCAAATTCGATTGAATTAACCAAAATAAAAGAAACAAATGCTCCTGTAGCAACACCAATTGAAAAAGTCAATCAAGAAGTAAAGAAAGCCGAAGAAGAAGTAAAAAAAGCAGAAAAAAGTGGTGGAGCTAGTGGCGGCGGTGGCGGCGGTGGTGGCAGTACTCAATCACCAGAATTACAAAAAGCACAAGAAGAATTAAACAGATTAAAATCAGTACAATCTGAACAAGGAAAAATTGTTTCTGTTGACAAAACAACCAATGTAGCAACTGTTGAAAAATCTGATGGAACACAAAGTAAAGTATTTTTAAATGGTCCTGCCGACATTGGCACTACTGTTGCACTTACCGCACAAGAAACCAGTGGTCCAAAATTGGGGGACACAAGTTCTCAGGGCTTAGTGTTAGGCTCTACAAAAAATGCAAACGGTACAACAACTATAAAATCTGATGATGGCTCAACAATTACTGTTGATAACAACAACAATGTTGTTTCTGCTACTGACACTGAGGGTAATGATGTACCATCTACCCCGGGCCCCGGTAAAGAGCCCGGACTCGCTGGTCCCGGAGGCGGTGGCGGCGATGGATCAGGTAAAGGTCCCGGTAAAGGTCCTGGCATTGGTCCCGGCGAAGGTGGTGGCAGTGGCGGTGGTGGCGGTGGCGGTGGTGGCGGTGGCGGTGGTGGCGGTGGCCCCGGTACTGGTCCGGGTAAAGGTCCCGGCACTGGCCCAGGTAAAGGCCCAGGTGCTCCAACGCCTTTAAAGAAACCCATTATTCCTTATTTAACTGACAGAGCAAGATCATTTAAACAATCTGGTATTCAGGATTTAGAAGCTGGATTTACAAAAGGAAACTCAAACTACGTGTTACCTGGCGAACAGTTTCATTTTGCAATCGGCGGATCAACCAATAATGGTTTTGGAAATACAATTTCACCTTTTAACGCGTCTTCTGGGTTTTTAGATGAAACAATGTTTAGTAAAATGAAGCCTTCTTTTATAAAAGGAACTACAGATTACAAATTAGCTGGTTATGCAGATGGTGGGGAAGTAGAACATAAACCTGAATTTTTTAGTGAAGGTGGTTTAAGCTCCATTGAAAACAGATACGTAAAAGGTGCCGGAGATGGTACAAGTGATAGCGTACCAGCTATGTTAGCCAACGGAGAATTTGTTATCCCAGCTGATGTAGTATCTAATTTAGGTAACGGAAGTAATGATAGTGGAGCACATATCCTAGATGAGTTTTTAAAAACTATTCGTAGACATAAACAAAAAGCAGATGCAAAAAATTTACCCCCTGATAGCAAAGGACCTTTAGCGTACCTGCTAGAAGCCAACAAAAAAGTGAAGAGATAATTATGGCCGGACTAAGCGATTTTATTACAAATACAGCAACTCAAGCAACAACAATGCCGACGTGGTATGACACCGCGCAGCAAAATATTGTTAATAAAGCTTCCACTGCAGCGGGGCAAATGCCTTCGTTACAAAACACCGTTGCTGGTGGTGCTATTAATCAATTGAGTGGTGCCCAAAATCCGTTTTATCAAGCACAGAGTACATTAAATACAATTGGACAGGGGGCAGCAAATCCTTGGCTAACTGGAGCCAACGGTCAAGTAACTCCCAATACAAACACAGCAATGGGTGGTTTATTTCAAGCCCAAAATCAACAGCTAAACCAAATGATGCCAAATTACACGGCGCCAGTTGAGGGGGCTAATATTGCCTCTGGAAACTTTGGTAGTTTACGCGGACAAACAGCGGTTGATAAAGCCAAAGCCGATGCGTTCTCTAATTTAACTTCCCAGCAAATGCAAGAGGCTTTACAAAATCAACAAACTGGAGTGCAAGCTGGAGTTGGTGAGAGTTCCGCTGGTTCTCAAGGTGTTCAAGCAATGACCACTTTAGGTCAAGCACAGCAATCAGATCCGTTTATGGCTGCTTCTAACTTAGGTAAAATTGTTGGTGGTATTAGTGCCCCAACAACAGTAACTAATGCAACTCAATTGTCCCCACTTAACCAAATCGGTTCTATCATGGCTGCGTTGCCTGCTACTGAAGCTGGCGCAAATGCAGTCTTAGGTGCACTCGGTTTGGGTGACTTGAAGACCATATTCGGTAAGTTAACCGGTGGAGGTACCGGTACTGGAGGAGGTAATAGTCCATTGTTTGACTTTACTAACCCATTTGGTGGTAATTATGGTCCGTTGCCCAGTGGTGGTAACATAACAGATAACACTGGAACCGGTACTACAACAGATACCACCGGAACAGGTACCACAACAGATACTAGTCAAGTAGACAATAGCGGTCAAGGGATTTATTAAGGAATAATATGGCAGATACTCCAGAGCAAATAGCCGCCGGCCTAGACGCTGCAATTCAAGTCAACGCCCCTTCATCAAAAAATGCGATGGGTGTTAAGGGGGCTATTTCCCTTGACCCAACACAAACTGCCAGCATATTGGAAAATATGCAACAGATGATTGACCAGCGTGCAGGAGCCCAAAATTTAATTTTTAGTGGCCCTAACTACAATACCGCAATGTCTGGTCTCAAAGATGCAACAGCTTGGGGTTCTGGTGGTGTTCAAGGACCTACGCAAGCACTTGCAGTTCGCGATGAACAAAAATCTAAAGAAGCAAAAGATTTATTTGATATGCGCACACAGATGGCATCATATAAAGCTGCTCAAGCGCAGGCCGCTGCAGCCAATAAGTCTATGGACTCTTTGTTAGCTGGTGGTGGTGCTAACATTGGTGGTGGCCCGGGACTAGTTGGTCCAGAAATTATGTCTGAAGTTCAGCGTTTAAGAGGATTGGGTAGAACTGAAGAAGCTCAAAAGTATTACCAAGATGCCCTTAAAGAAGCTTCTAAACTACAGACCGGTTTTCGGTTTAATCCTCAGTCTTACGAACAACGTGTTAAAATTGTTTTACCAGATGGAACATTTGAGCTTGTTGATTCACGTACGGCTGAGAAATTCCAAAACGCTGGTTTGGCTAAGATTGCGCCAGACCAACCTCAAGCAGCAGCGACTCCTGAAAACAGTGCAATATCTAAAGACCCAATATTACGGCAAATCGCTGGGGTTGAAAGTGGATACAAAAATATTCCCCAAGCAACTGGTGCATCAAATGCTTATGGTCTATATCAAATTGTTCCTAAAACATTTGAAACTGTTAAAAACCAAAATTCAGAGCTTAAAGATGTTACTTGGGAACAGTTTAAATCTGATCCAAAAATTCAGACCTATGTTGCTGAAAAATTAAAAGCATCAAACAGTCAATCGTTACAAAAAGCTGGTTTACCAGAGACTCCTTTGAACCACTACACAATGTGGTTTAGTGGTGATACTAAGTTGGCTTCTGCCCCAGCAGACACTCCAATTTCTTCCGTAATGTCTGCGGATCAAATTAAAGCAAACCCAACGATAGCTGGAAAAACAGCAGGTCAAATTCGTGCGATGTTTGAAAACAGATTAAACTCCGCTGGAACAACTGGTAAAACAATGGTGGTAGCCGATACTACCGCGCCACAAACCACAGCAGCGAGGATCACAATCCCGGAAGCCGAAGCTAAACTAAGAGCTACAGAAGCTGGATTAGCAGAAGAACTTAAAAAAACTGGCCAAGTGTTTTCAGGATACAAAGCTGCAACTATTTCTGCACGTGATACTGCTGAAAGTCGTTTGGCTTCTAGTGATTACTTAAATGGACTATTTAAATCTAACCCTAAAGCTTTTGGTGTTTTACAGCATCCTTCGGTACTGGCTGGTCTTGCTTCCGCATTAGAGAAAGGTATTAACGCAGGCCCAACAGGAACATTGGGATTAGAAGGTATGAGTGATCTTGTTCTTAAAGCTATGCCAGGTGCATCAAAAACCGATATTGATGCTGCTCAAAAAGCCACCCGTCAATTTGCATTAATGCAGCTGCAAGAAGCTAAAACATTGCTCGCTGGTCAGGGTGCAGTTTCTGATGCAGAACGAACATTGGTTAAAGACTTAACTGGTAGTATTAAAAACTCACCAGCGGCTTTACGCGATATGTTAAGGTGGGGAACTCTTCGCGCCGACTATGACCTAAGAGTTGGTGATTTGCATGAAGCTTTTGAAAGGAAAAAACCAAATGCTTCATACAGAGAATTTATGTTAACCCCAGAATACCAAACAGCTCGTCGTGAGCACGAAAGACAGATTAGAGAATTTGGTCGTAGTACAGATGAAAAACAACAACAAGCTGGGGGGGCTAAACCAACGTTTTCTGGTACGACCTCTGGCGGTCTTAAATGGAAAGTCGTGTAACCATGATATTAGAAATTGAAGGCCGTAAAGTAGACATTGATTCAGGATTTGCTAAGCTGTCTCCAGAAGAACAAAATGCTCAAGTTGAACAAATTGCTAAATCTTTAGGGCCAGCAAAGCAAACTTCTGAAACTCCTGAAGATACAGAACACGCAAAAAGCTCCGCTGGTGTTAACACAGTAATAGGTGGTGTTTTAGGTGCGGGTTCTGGTGCCGTTTTACGTAAAGGCATGAATCCTCTTGGTGGTTTAATTCAAGACCCGGCAACTGGAAAGTGGATGGCTGTAGAAAATTATGCCAGACAAATGGCAAAAGGTAAAAATTATGGTGGTTCCAATTACAACCAAGTTTGGGACAAAATTCGCGCAGTAGATGCAGACCCAACTAAAGGCCCAATCTTTGAAGCAGAGGCACTTAAAAATGCCCCCCTAGGATCTAAAGTAGCTTCTAAAGTACCTAGTGCTGTTCGCCCAATGTTAACTGCCCCATTAGGCATGATTGGCCGTAGCATCGGTGGTTTGGGTGCTGGCTTGCAAACTTCAGATGCAATAAATAGATTTAACCAAAACGACACAACAGGCGGGGTTATTAGTGGCCTTGGAGCAATTGGTACTGCTGCTAGTATGATTCCACACCCAGCGACACGAATTGTTGGAACAGCTGTCGGATTGGGTGCAGAAGCATTAAACGCATTTTTAGATAGTCTTAAAAACAAACCACAGTAATAATCACTTACGGTAACGTTTACCGTGCCAACCCTCCGCAGCAAGAGGAAAATCGGGCGCCCACGATGGTGGTGTAGTCATGATCTTGATTACATCATTCATTGCGGACTCCCCGTTTTGTTCTTCCACAAGGAGTAAAACTTCATCATGCACGCTGTTGACCACCTCGTAACTGGCTTGCTCAAGATTAAGCATAGCCACGGCAAGAAAATCTCTAGCAGTCGCCTGAACCGCGGATTGAAAGATACTACTGCCGATCAAAGTGTTTCTAGTCCATTGCCGAGTGAAAGTGTTTTGGCTGTGAACAGTGACACCCCACTTCTCACTACCCCACGGTGTGGTGAGCAACTCGAGCTCTGGCCGTTGCCAGCAGATGAGTCGCCCTGAAGGTAATATCATCCACAAAGCATCCTTAGCGTATTTGATTCGAAGCTTAATTGATTCCGCTGGAACTTGAACAATTAAATCCCAATTTTCATCCGATTCTTTAAAACAAGAATTAGGACTGAATGAATCCCCCGGTTGTCGCATAGCGCGTATTGCTGCCGACTCACAACCATACCAAAGTTGTTTTACTTTGGTGTACGAACTGCGGTATCCATCTACCGCAACCTTGGCTTGCGCCTCACTCAGCTTAACTCCCATCCCACCAGCATAGTTAATTAGTCCCTTAGCGCCCTGACCAAACATCGCGCCCAATACGGCTGACTTGGCTATCTGCCGCTGTTCCTTAGTGATCTCCTCGTACGGTATATTGAATAGCGACTTAGATGCAAATACCTTATACTCGTCCAAACCACGCCGAAACAACTCCACTTTGTCCTTTTGATTGGCGAGCCAGACACCAACTCGGTTTTCAATTGAGCTAAAGTCGACATCAACGAATGTCTGCCCATGAGGAGCTTTAATCGCACTCCTAACCAATGAGCTGAGTTCTGACATGGTTCCAGTTCCGTGGTCAAAGACTCTTCCAATCGCCCTCTGTATCTCTGCATCGCTAAGTGTAGGTCTCGCAATATTCTGCAAATTAAGCCCGCCACGACTAGCCCAGCGCCCCGTGGAAGCACCGTGGTATACCAGTGTATTGCGAATTCGGCTTTGTCTTTGAATTTCCAGCATCTTGGCGTACTTCGCCGTTGAGGTTTGTGATCCATCTCTTCTTAACTCCAATGCTTGTTTAATGTGGGGAGCTAAGTTAGTGTCCACTAACTTAGCTGAAACGGTCTCGGCGGTCAAATCGGCTAGGTTCGCGCCCTGTTCATTTAACCACGCTAATAACTTGGCTCTTTCGGAGGGCTTACAACCCGTCAATTCGACGCATTTAGCATCAATCTCAGCCTGTGCGTTACGTACGGCAAGGACGGCATTTTTTAAGCCCTTATGACCCACCGGCACGCCTCTCAAATTGATCCGTTGGGTGAGTACCCATACTTCCTGTTCAGAGGCTGTAAGGGGCCTTAAAACGCTTCCTATGGCCATTTCTGTGCGTACGTCTTGGGCACAGTATTCAAACAATTGAGCCAGCAACTCTGGGTTGTTTTCAAACTGTCCCTTTTTGTTGGGTTTGCACAACTTCTGGATTAGTTTTTTGCCAATGGGGTCTTTTTGGTATTTAGAATTCATAAACAAACCCGCGTCTTCTAAATTTTGTGGGATGTTATTGGCCGCGGCTACAGCCATGGTATCAATACATTGCTCCAGCTTGAGTTCTGGCCAACCATACTTAGGCACGCAGACACAGTTCCAAATGGCATACTCAAACATGGCATTCCATGCCTGTATTTTGCCGCCACTGCGAACGTGGTCTAAAAGAGGAAAGTTTTTGTCTAACATGGTGTTGTCTACTAGCCGTATCACGTCGGGGTAAGCCCCAAAGGCGATACACAGAACTTCGGTAGAAAGACAGTTAGCATACTTGTCAAGCCCAACTTCAGTTAAGTCGGCAAAGCTACGTGTTTCAAAGTCTATTGAATAAATCATTACATGCTCCTATGGCAAGCCGACGTATCGGCGGAATAATTAATATAACATAAAAAAGGGGAGCCGAAGCTCCCCAACATCACCACCATGTGAAATAGTTTAAATATCGCAGGATCCGGCGCTACAGGCCAGCATCTGCGCCCCCTCTACATTATCTGTTACTTCTTTGAGCTCGCTCCAGTTGATCGTGGGGATCTTGGCTTTGAGCTCGTTGTACTCTTCTTCGGTACACTCTTCGTACGGGGCTTGGCGGTACGTGCCGCCGTCGTACGGGAGGTAGCTAACTCCGCTGATTTCACTAAAGTTTTCCCAAGTCCACGCGCCGACGCTTGGCCAGTCTTTTTCTTCGACCGAGATTGTGACACTAGGCTTATGCTCACACCAGAATCTTTGATAAGTAAGCCAAAGCTCCAGATGCTTAATCGGAGTAACATCATCGCGAGTGAGTCCGTCAGGCGC
>JGI24890J29729_1001265_pt1 | contig 11859 bp, 8 predicted proteins | sample FreactcultureFD7_FD_29729 | JGI IMG/M metagenome (IMG submission 29729)
CATCCACGAGACGATGGTGCCGAGGTTGGCCTTATCCAGGGCGCCGCCAAGTCCAAAGCCATCGAAAGTTGTGCCCTCTTCATTAAGCCCTGATAAATCTTGCGCCGCCTTTCGGCGAAGGTCTTCGTATTGCGCGCCTTGTAAGACGCCAAAGAGTGCTTGATAGGGACGGTGTGATCTCGCCTTGGTAAGTCGGCCATGTTCAACTAGGCAACGCTTTGCCCAGAGCCTGGTGCGCTCGAGGGATTTCTCTTGGTACTTACGAGTGTTGTGCAAAGTCGTGCACTCATCGAAAGCAAACATGATGTCTGCTCCGAGTTGGTGTTGTACCTGCATGGAGACTTCTGGGGTGAAGCGGTGCATTGATCCATCGAGATGAGATTTGAATGTGACGCCATCGTCATCAACATGCGCCAAGCGTTCTTTGTGGTCAGCAATCACTTCGTCGGACCGAAAAGTCTCTTCATCCATAGCGATAACTTTTTTAAAGCCGACGCCTAATGAGAGAACTTGGAATCCGCCGCTGTCGGTGAAGGTAGGGCCGTTCCAATTCATAAATCGGCCTAACCCGCCAGCTTCATCCAAGATATCGGGGCCGGGCTGGAGATAGAGGNGATAGGCATTTGCTAGTAGTGCTTGTGACCCAAGTTGATCCATCGACTCCGGCAGAACAGATTTCACTGTGGCCTTGGTGCCGACTGGGATAAAGGCTGGAGTCTGAATCTTTCCGTGGGGGGTAAATATCTCGCCGGTTCGACCGAGCTGGCCGGGGATCTGCTTCTTCTGCGTAAAAGAGAAGTCTGCGGCAGAAGGTTTTGGAGAGTTCATCAATGGATACTCTACCTTTATGAGCAAAGGTCGCCTTCCGCTTAATTATTGGAAACTCTGGAGCGCAACTGCGATCTCCAATGTCGGAAATGGCGTCTCGGCCATTGCCTTTCCTTGGCTCGCCTCGGCGCTTACGCGTTCGCCGCTGACAATCGCCATCGTAGGGCTCATGAGCCAGCTGCCGTGGCTGCTCTTCACTCTTCCTTCTGGCGTGATTACCGACCGCTTTGATCGTAAAAAAATTATCGTGGCAACAGACCTGGCGCGAGGCGCTGTCACTCTGGTTAGTACTGGTGTTCTCTTTATTAATCGCCATGAGTTTTTACATATCAAAAATCCGGCACATGGATATACCGGTCATTCTGGGACGACCTTTATTGCCATCATGATGGCGGCAACATTTCTCTTGGGGTCGGCTGAAGTATTAGGAAACAACGCTTCGCAGACATTTATGCCAGGTGTGGTGGCGCAAGAGCACCTTCATAAAGCTAATGGCCAGATGTGGTCAGCCGAATCATTAACTAACAGTTTTCTTGGACCAGCGTTGGGATCTGCGCTCCTAGGAATTTCTATCTATCTTCCATTTTTCTTCGATGCCGGAAGTTTCTTCTTCTCGGCGGCGCTCATCGCACTCATTACAACCCAATCTGCCGCCATATTGAAGAAAAAGAACGAAGGCGCCTCCTCGAGTTTCCTCTCGGAACTTAAAGCGGGATTTAACTGGTTGATGAAACACGAAGTACTCAGGCCCATGGCAATCACTCTTGGAGCACTTAATTTTGTGAACTCGATGGCGATGGCTTCATACATTCTCTATGCCCAAGAAGTTCTAAAAGTCTCGGTCTTTATCTTTGCGGTTATGGGAACCTCAGTTGCGATCGGCGGATTTCTGGCCGGAATCATTGGGCCAAAAGTAATTGCCAAAATCGGCCAGGGACGAGCTATGACTTTGGCGTTGATGGGATTTCCTGCCCTCTTCTTCCTGAGCTTTGCCGTCACCCGCTGGCCAATTTTTTACATTCTCTCCTTCCTAGAAATGTTCGCCTCGGTTATCTGGAACATCATCACCGTCTCCTATCGCCAAAGCGTCATTCCCTCAGAGATCTTGGGCCGGGTAAATAGCGGCTATCGATTCTTTGGCTGGGGCTCCATGCCGCTTGGCTCCTTTGCAGGAGGCCTCATCGTCACAATCGCCGCCCACTTCATCTCCCGGCCGTGGGCCCTTCGCCTGCCATTCCTGGCAGCTGGGGGATTGGGGNGGTGATCTTCCAGATTTCCCTCAAGTGGGTAAGTAGGGCAGAATTTGGCTCACTACCGGCAAGCAGGGGCGGGCACTAGCTAGGTCCATCTCGACTTCTGGTCTACCCTCAAAAAAAGGAGATCTATGAAGGCACGTCTAACCGCGCGCTCAGTGGTCGCACTTTCATCAGTAATTGCTATCGCAATCACTGGCGCAGTTGCAGTCCCAGCGCACGCAGCACGTTCAACCGTGATCATCGAAGAGTCGAACACATTTACCTCTTTGAACAGCGGTACCCCAGATAACAACATCACCATCAACAGTGATATCTCATACATGACCAACATGGGCTTGTGGCACTATGACAACAACACCAACATAGTTACAAACCCGGTACTAGGTTCAATCAAGGTCACAAAGAACACCCCAACTGACTTTGAAGTTACCTACAAAATTAATCCAGGTCGTGTCTGGTCAGATGGCGCTCCAATTACCGCAGCTGACCTGCTGATCACACATGTGCTTACCAGCTCTGCCTACTCAGTAAAGGCCGGCTTGGGCGATCCATCTAACCCAGATGTAACTCCTGCATTTAACTCAGGTTTCTACACCGGTGTTTATGATCAGCACGTTGTAGGTATCCCAACACTCAGTGCTGATGGAATGAGCATGACCGTAAAGTACAACGCTCAGATTCCTGACTACGTACTCAATGGTCCAAGCACACCATTCCCAGTACACGCACTCGAGTTGGCAGCAGCCGGCAAGAAGTCACTTCCTTCCGTTGCAGAAGCAAATGCTGCTACAGCGCAATTTGTTAAGGATGTAACCTCATACAACACAGCTTCACTAAAGAAGATGGGCGCTCTCTACACAACTGGTTATGACATGACCACTGTCGACGCTTCAACCAACCCACTTCTCTTGGTCTCCAATGGCGCCTATCAGGTTGCTAGCGTTGATGTTAACCAGGCCAAGCTCGTACTTAACCCTAAGTACAACTCAGGCCCAGCTACATCAGGCATCACAACAATCGTGATGAAGCAAGGTATCGCCGATGGCGCACCATCTGCGCAAGCACTAGCCAACAAAGATGTAGATGCTTACCAAGGCCAGCCAACAGCTGACACCATCGCACAGATCAAGGCAATCAAGGGCGTAACCCTTGTTACTCCTTCATCATTTGCTTATGAGCACATCGAACTCCGCGTTGCATCACAAGATGGCAAGGCCTACAACGGCCCATTTGCTGCTTCTGGTGGAGCAAAGGCGGCTGCACTTCGCAAGGCATTCTTGCTGGCATACCCACGTGCAGATATCGTCACTAAGCTCATCAAGCCAATCAACCCAGATGCAGAAGTACTTGGCTCAACATGGACACTTCCTGGTTCACCAGGGTATTCCGATGTTGCAGCAAATAACGGTTCTGCTGCCTATAACGCGGGCACACAAGCAGAGCGCACAGCTGCAGCTTTGAAGCTTGTCCAGCAGTACTACCCAACAGCTGGCAAGAGCACACCTGTAAAGGTCAATCTCCTTTGGGGTTCACCAGGCAACGCTCGCCGTACATCGGAAGCAGCTTTGATTATTGCTGAAGAAGCTAAGGCTGGCTTTGCTGTCACAGCTCCTGCAACAAAGGGTTGGGGTGGCAAGCTAACTGATTCAGCTTACGATGCTCACTTCTTCATCTTCGATCAGACAGCTGTACCACAAGATGCTCAGGCATGCGGAACTTTCAAGACTGGTGCTGGTTCTAACTACACCGGTTATTCAAATAAGAAGGTTGACGACGCATGTACTCAGCTCCAAGCTAAGACACTTCCTGCATCAACCGTCCACCGTCTTCAGATTGTGGCCGAACGCCAACTCAACACTGACGCTTTCTTCCTTGGAATCTTCCAGAATCCAAACGTCACTGCTTGGGATAGCGCAATTCAAGGTATCAAGCCAGCTCCATTGTCTCCAACACTCGTGTGGAACTTCTGGGAGTGGCATTTCTAAGAACTAGGAATAGTTTTTAGAATTACATCTTGAATGAAATAAAGTAGTAAATTAGGGAAGTGGCGTTGGGAGACCAGCGTCACTTCTCTTCTTATTTGTGAGATTTAGTTTTGAAATAATTTTCTCTCGTTTTTTACTAAGGAGCATTGAGTGATTGCATATCTGGGAAGACGCTTTAGCGCTCTCATTATTATTCTCTTTGGCTCTAGTTTTATTCTCTACAATCTTGCCGCAGTCTCTGGCGATCCCACCGAAGCGCTGCGCGGAAGCACGGATCCTAAAGCTCGCCAACAGCTCTATGCCTTGATTCGCCAGCTCCACCTCAATGTGCCACCCCCCACGCGATATTTTCTCTGGCTCAAAGGCTTGCTTGGTGTATTCACCGGTCATGCAACTTTTGGCGTAACTCGTGAAAATATTCCAGTTACCTCACTTCTTAGCCAGGCAATCCCAACCACTATCCGGTTGATTTTGATGGCCACGATCATTGCCATTGTTTTGGGTATTGCATTTGGAATCGTTTCTGCACTTCGTCAATACAGCCGTTTTGATTATGCGATGACATTTGTCGCGTTCCTTATGTACTCGCTTCCAATCTTCTGGATTGCTGTACTTTTGAAGCAATACCTAGCGATTAGCTTTAATAATTTCCTAGCCAACCCAGTTATCGCTCCAAGCTGGATTATCGTGGCATCAGTTGTGAGCGGCATTTTCTGGGCCGCACTAATCAGCGGTACGCGCCGAAAAGTACAAATTACCTTTCTCGTGGCCGCCCTCGCTTCGGCAATTGTCTTGATCGTATTAAGTCTGACCAAGTGGTTTGCTCACCCTGGTCTTGGCCCTATTTTGGTCTGCGCCATGGGAATCGGAATCGCCTATTTCGTAACATTCCTCTCGACTGGATTTGGTAATAANCCCGCCTTTAAATCGGCGCTTGCCATGCCGATTATCGGTCTCGTTCTCTATTACCCAGTGAACTATTTCTTTAAGCACTTTGCTGGACTACTCACGATTTTGGTAATGGCGCTGGTTACAGTCTTGATAGCCATTCTCGTAGCTCGCTTCTTTGCCAAGGTTGATCGAGGGCCAGTTATTCGCACCAGCATAATCACGGGGCTTCTAGTCGGACTCATCATCATTATTGACCGCCTGATGCAGACCTTTGTTCCATATTTCAACACAGATGCGGTCAATGGGCGGCCAATTCCGACCATCAGCCAGTCAAACTCGTTGCTTCCACCAGGAAATTTCTGGTTTGGCTTACTTGATACCTTGTTCCATCTCTTCCTACCAACTATTGCGCTAACGCTTATTTCCTTTGCTGGATATGTTCGTTATTCACGCGGCACCTTGCTTGAGGTATTAAATCAAGATTACATACGCACCGCTCGGGCAAAGGGCCTAACCGAGCGCACCGTCGTAATGCGTCACGCATTTCGAAATACTCTTATTCCGCTCACCACCATTATCGTTGTGGATTTTGCGGCCATTATTGGCGGCGCAATTATCACTGAGCGAGTTTTTGCTTGGCAGGGAATGGGAACTCTCTTTAATAAAGCGATTACCGACCTAGACCTAAATCTTTTGATGGGCGTCTTCTTCGTAACCTCCACGCTAGCAGTTTTGGCTAACTTGGCGGCAGACCTTTTGTATTCAGCGTTAGATCCACGAATTAGGGTGGTTGGAAAATGAGTATTTTCAAGCGTAAGCGATCTGTTGAAGTTGTCAGTGGAGATATTGCCAACCGTGAGGTGGAAGGGCTCTCTCAGGGCCAAATAGTCAGACGCCGCTTTATTCGACACCGAGGCGCAATGATTTCACTTATTGTCTTGGTTGCGGTAATCCTCTTTGTCTTTAGCGCTTTGGATTTTCAACTCTTCTTTATCAAGTATCACGGATGGTGGAAGTACAGCTTTACTGATCAGCCAGAAATTCGCACCCAAGGTTGTCCGGGCGGATTGGGCGGTTGCCCAACTTTGAGCCTCAATCCATTTGGAGCATTTGGTCTTGGCGACCATCCTTTCGGTCAAGACGATATTGGCCGCGATTATTTCGCCCTAGTCATGCGCGGGGCGCAGCGTTCAATCCTGGTGATGTTCATTATTGGAATTGTAGGCGGAATTGTAGGCACAGTTATTGGTGCAATATCTGGATTTTATCGAGGCTGGACTGATTCAATCCTGATGCGCTTTACTGATTTCATCATCACAATTCCGTCGGTCATCATTGGATCAGTTATTGGCTACCATTTTGGAAACCTTGGTGTGACCTTCTTGGCTCTCTATCTTGGTCTCTTCGCCTGGACTGGCCTCTCTCGACTTGTGCGCGGTGAATTTCTCTCCCTCCGTGAACGCGAATTTGTCGATGCCGCAAAGGTGGCCGGTGCCACCAATCGTCGAATCATCTTCAAGCACATCTTGCCTAACGCAGTTGGCGTAATCATTGTTTCAGTCACCCTAATTATGTCGGGTGCAATCTTGCTTGAAACCGCACTAAGCTATTTAGGCTTTGGCGTTGTCGCGCCAGATGTTTCACTCGGTCTACTTATTAGTCAATATCAAGATTCCTTCTCTTCTCGACCTTGGCTCTTCTGGTNCCCCGGAATATTTATTATCTTGATTGCCCTAACCGTCAATTTCATCGGTGATGGACTTCGAGATGCATTCGACCCAAGGCAGCGTCGCCGAATCTCGCGGAAAGAGCGAAGCGCCGAACGCAAGGTGGCAAACGCCTGATGATTACGTTAATTGATGATCGTCATGCCGAATGCAATGGCAACCAAAGCTCCCAAGAGAATTACGCCGCGCCAATCTTTATTGATTTCGTAGGCAAGAACTCTCTGATCTCTTCGCTTTTGGAATTCGCCCCAAGCGATCTCAGCCAAGTGAAGTGCAATTCCACTCTCACTGCGAGGGGAGAGGGCCGGGGGGATCAATTCGAAATCAGCGCTCTTCATTCCACGAACTTCGCTGGCGTGGAGTTTGCGACTATGTCTTCTGCTCGGAGCGGGAGCGGCCCAGACCTGAATATTTTGGTCGCGAGTGCGAATATGCATATTCCATTTAGCGCCGAGGTCCTGAACATCGACCCATCCAATCTGCGCCTTCAGCACGGGATTGGTGACGACTATTCCTTCATCGCCAATCTGAATTTTGGGCTTGATGAAGCTGAGATACAAGAAGGTCAGCGCTGCAGCAACCCAGAAAATTGCTGTGATGAGATTTTTTACGCCTCCAACGCTGAAGCCAGACCACAAGGCGAAGAGCGAGAGCAACGCGCCAACTCCGGCGAAGGGATAACTGCCTCTAGCTCGAAAAGTCTGGGCGTTATTCACACCGTCATCTTCTCACAACGAACTATCTCTGCAGATCGGATGGCACTTTAATGTCTACTCCAGTATTAAAGGTTAAGGATTACACGATTGAGTTCTGGGTGGATGGAACTTGGTATCCAGCCGCCATCGATATGAACTTCGAACTCCAAGCCGGTAAGACTCTTGCCATCGTTGGCGAGTCAGGTTCTGGTAAATCAACCACAGCCCTTGGCGTCATGAGTCTACTTGCCTCAAACGCACGCACTTACGGCAGCGTTCAGGTTAAGGGCGTTGAGATGGTGGGAACGTCGGCTGGTCACCTCCAAAAATATCGCGGCAAAGAAGTGGCTTATATCTTCCAAGAGCCAATGACAGCCTTGAATCCGGTCTACACAATTGGCGCCCAAATCATCGAAACTTTGCGCACCCACTTTGACCTTGGTCCGAAGGAGGCGCGAACTCGCGCCATTGAATTAATTTCGATGGTGGATATTCCTAACCCAGAGCAATCGGTTGATAAGTACCCGCACCAGCTCTCTGGTGGACAGCGCCAGCGCGCGATGATTGCCCAGGCTCTTGCCTGCGATCCTGCNCTTTTGATTGCCGATGAACCAACCACTGCTTTGGATGTAACCGTGCAAGCAGAGATCTTGGATTTAATGCGCGATCTTCGTACCAAACTTAACTCTGCAATTCTGCTCATCACCCACGATATGGGTGTGGTTGCAGATATGGCTGATGAGATTTTGGTGATGAAGGATGGTCGCACCGTCGAACACGGCAGCGCGGATCAAATTTTCAATAACCCACAGCACCCATATACAAAAGAGCTGCTGGCTGCGGTTCCAGTTCTAGGTACAAGTCCAAAGCGTTCCCTTTCCTATAGCGAGAGCGCAAAGCCGGCTCCAGTTCTTAACCTTGAAGATGTCACTATTGAATNCCCCAAGCGCGGTCGCGTTCCGGCGTTCACTGCGGTGAAGAACCTCTCGCTCCAAATTTATCCAGGAGAAATTGTTGGCCTAGTTGGTGAATCCGGTTCTGGAAAGACAACCGTTGGCCGAGCTTCCATCGGACTCCTTCCCATTAAATCTGGAAAGTTAGAGGTCGTTGGTCACGATATCTCTCACGCTAGTCAAAAGGATTTGCAGAAGATCCGTCGCCATACCGGCATCGTTTTTCAAGACCCGGCTTCTTCGCTCAATCCACGTCTACCCATTGGTGAATCGATTGGCGAGCCCATCTTCTTGGCTGGCCTAGCAAAAGGTGCGGATTTGGCTCGTAAGGNCGAAGATTTATTGGATCAAGTCGAACTTCCTCGCAGCTATCGAAATCGTTATCCGCATGAACTTTCCGGTGGACAGCGCCAACGTGTAGGAATTGCTCGCGCCCTCGCTCTAACTCCAGATTTAATGATTGCCGATGAACCGACGTCAGCACTCGATGTCTCGGTTCAAGCCCGCTTCCTGGAACTCTTCCAAGATTTACAGCAAAAGCTGCAATTTGCCTGCCTCTTCATCAGCCACGATCTAGCGGTTGTCGATATTTTGTCTCACCGAGTTGCAGTTATGCAGAATGGTGAATTGGTCGAGCAGGGCGATCGAGATTTGATTCTCAAGAACCCACAGATGGCCTATACCCAACGACTCATCGCCGCCGTCCCGGTACCAAACCCAGCCGAACAAGAGAAGCGCAGAGTCGCCCGTCTAGCCAGCAAGTAATTACTGGCTAGTTACCAGATCCGAACTCGTTCGTTTTCTGGCAGATACATCGCATCGCCTGGTTTAACCGAGAAAGCTTCGTGGAACTCGTGCAGATTTCGCGCAATTTGATTGCAACGGAACTCGTCGGGGGAGTGAACATCGATTGCAATGCGCCTTCTGACTTCTTCTTCACGCATTTTTTGACGCCAGACCTGTCCCCAGCCCATAAATAGCCTCTGTAAGCCCGTAAAACCGTCTATAACGGGCGCAACAGCGCCACGGAGTGAGAGCTGGTAGGCCTTAATTGCGACCGTTAAACCCCCCAAATCTCCAATATTTTCGCCAATTGTCAGCGCGCCATTTACGTGAATATCTGGCGCTAGCGTCGGATGCAAATTATCGAACTGCTCAATCAATTTATTTGCACGTATTTCAAATTCTTCCCGGTCCTTATCGCTCCACCAATTGTTGAGATTTCCAGAGCCGTCGTAGCGAGAACCTTGGTCATCAAAGCCATGGCCAATCTCATGGCCAATCNCCGCACCAATGCCGCCATAGTTCACCGCATCGTCGGCCTCCATATCGAAGAAGGGGGGCTGGAGAATTGCAGCTGGGAAGAGGATTTCATTGTGAAGTGGGTGGTAGTAGGCATTTACAGTTTGCGGAGTAAGGCCCCACTCTTCTTTATCGACTGGTTTTCCAATTTTGGCGAGTGCATACTCTTGGCCAAATTGAGTAATGCGACCAAGGTTTCCAAAGAGGTCATCATCGGAAATTTCTAGCGCCGAGTAATCGCGCCACTTATCGGGAAAGCCGATCTTTGCCCTAAAGGTGCCTAATTTATCGAGCGCTTTAGATTTAGTCTCATCGGTCATCCAATCTAACGCCGCGATATCAATGCGATATGCCTCGAGCAGATTTGCCACGAGCAGCTTCATTTCTACTTTTGCCTGAGCTGGAAAATGGCGCTCGGCATAGATTTCTCCTACCGCTTCTCCCAGTGATCCTTCAACCAGGCCGACGGCTCGCTTCCAACGGGCGCGGAGCTCTGGAGTCCCGGAGAGAGTGGTGCCGTAAAAGGCGAAATTTTGATTAACCATTTCATCGTGCAAATAAGGAGCTGCACTGGAGAGCATATGAAATGCCAACCACGCGCTCCAAGCCGGGGCGTTAAAGTTTTGGAGCAGCTCCGAGACGCCGCTGAAGAATGAGGGCTGGGTGACGATGCATGGATCAAAGGCGCTGGCTGGAATCTGACTTGATTCAATCCAGGTATCCCAATCAAATCCCGGTGTAAGTTCACGTAGCTCGGCAAAGCTCAGCTTGTTGTAAGTAGCTACCGCGTCACGATCGCGTACGGAATCCCAATGATGGGAGGCAATCTGCGTTTCTAGCTCAAGAATTAATCTCGCCTTTTCCGAGCCACCATCAACTCCTGCGATAGAAAATATTTTGGCGATATGTTCAAGCAGAGCGGCGCGAATTTCGGCATGCTCTTCTTCGCGATAGTAAGCCTCATCGGGAAGACTCAGACCGGCCTGGCCGATGTAGGCGATATTGGTATTTGAATCCATCTTGTCTGCTTCAACTGCTTGATAGAAAAAGCCACCGAGGCCGCGACGCTCAAAGTCGCCCAGGATTCGATGGAACTCCTTGATATTTGAAATCGATAGGGCAGCGGTGAGGTCAGCCTGAACCGGGGAGATNCCCCGCGCATTTACTCGTTCGTGGTCCATAAAAGTCTTATATAAATCGCCGATTTTTTGGGCATTAGTGCCTTTTGGGTGGGACTGGGCCGCGAGCTCTTCAATAATGGCTCGCACATCCTTTTCGGATTTCTCGTTAAGGCGATAGAAGGCGCCGTCTGAGGAGCGGTCCGCCGGGATTTCTGCCTGAGCAATCCAACGGCCATTGATGTGGCGAAACAAGTCATCTTGCGGGCGGACGGCGGGATTTACGTGCTCGAGAAAGAGTCCAGATGATTTCATGGCTCCGACAATACTGCAGAAGTCCTGACTAACCGCTCCTTCAATATTGGTACAACTTTCAACTATTGAAGCTTCGAGGTAAAGTTCGTCATATGGCATCCAAAGCGAACGCACCCAAGTGGCTCAATCCCAGGGAGATGAAGGCATGGCGTTCTTACATCATTGCCTCTCGAAGATTGCTCGATGCCCTAGATGCCGATTTGGAAGGCCACGATCTCTCGATGGCGGATTATGAAGTCCTAGCCCAGCTCAGCGATGCCCCAGATCGCAAGATGCGGATGAGCGAATTAGCCGAATTGGCAATGGTCTCCAAATCTCGCCTCTCTCATCGCATGAAGGTGATGGAAAAAGCTGGTTGGGTTCGCCGAGAAGAATGCGAGTCGGATCGACGTGGTTCATATGCCGTCATGACCGACCAAGGCTGGAAAGCAATTGTGAAAGCAGCACCAAGCCATGTGGCCAGCGTTCGAAACCGATTGATGGATCATTTAACGGTAAAGGATCAAGAAGATTTAGCAAAGATTTTTAATCGCCTTCAGACCGAACTTCGCGGCCAATTCATCAGCGAAAATTAATTGTTAAAGTACANAAAAAAAGCCCGCCATTTTCATGGCGGGCTTTTTTACAAGCAGACTACTTCTTCTTTGCTGCAGCCTTCTTGCGACGCTTTGGAGCAGCCTTCTTAGCTGCTGCCTTCTTTGCAGGAGCAGCCTTCTTAGCTGCTGCCTTCTTGCGGCGCTTTGGAGCTGCCTTCTTTGCAGGAGCAGCCTTCTTAGCTGCTGCCTTCTT
>JGI24890J29729_1001266_pt1 | contig 11858 bp, 13 predicted proteins | sample FreactcultureFD7_FD_29729 | JGI IMG/M metagenome (IMG submission 29729)
TCACCCTCTGCACTCGATTTCAGGATCGATACTGATCCCACATCATTCTTGCAGACTATCATTCCCTCAATGAAGCGCTCTACTCTTGCACGATCGTATCTGGTCTTCTCAGGTCTTGTAGCACTCGGTACTCGTCCTGAAGATTCGGAATACTGGAAATTGGCAGAAACATTCGGAGCGAAATGCGGGAACGATCTGAGAGAAGGTGTCACCCATCTAGTTGCCAATCAGGTATGATACATCTCTATCAGAAGGATCTACGAACTAGACTGATCAATTGCGTTGACTCTAGCCCGGGACCGCAAAAGTTCACTCGGCTCGACGAAATCCTCGAATCAAGATTGTCTACCCTCAATGGCTACTAGATTCGGTGGCTCACTGGACTCGATTATCCGAAGATCCTTACCTCCTACCTGAACCAAAACCTGCTTCGACCCTTTCAACTCCTCAAGAACCTCGATCTCCCGTTCGACCCGAATTATCGGATGGCGAAGGAGACAACGAGGATCTTGAAGATGAGGCGGGAGCTGCCGATCTAGATATGGGAGAGATTGATTGGGGAGAAGCGATGGCAGAGATGGATGATTTATTGAATGAAACGGATGATGATGCGACGGATCGAGACGAGGAGGGCGAGAGTTCCTCAACGAAGGGCAAGTCATCGAAGAAGAGAGGCAGAGTCTCCTCGACGACAAACACGGATGACGAGAGTGATGGAGGAGGAGGAGGAGGGTCGAAGAAGAAGAATGGAACTTCTACAGAATCTCCACTTCAGAAAAGGGTCAAGACTGCTCGTTCTCGATCAAGTGGACTCAAGACCTCTCTCTCAGCTGCAGCGCTCGCCGCTGCCGCCGCTGCCGACTCGGAGAGTGGCAGTGTACCACCAGCTCCTTCGACTTCGACACGAAATCCTCAAGATTCAATCGACGCCGCCATTGGACGAGCAGAGAGTGCTGAGATGAGTCAAGCTTCCTCTAGCATCTCTTCAGACGACGAAGGGTTCCTCGCAAGTCTTGAAGCTGAGCTCGAGGCAGGATTTGAGGAAGGGGAAGGAGAAGGTGGAGATGAGGATGAAGACGAGGAATGAGTGAAGAGGAAAGAAACTGGATTTTTTTGTCTCTATTCAGCACTTCATTTGTACCTGTTGTAGTATTATCACGTGCACTCTATAAAGGACAATAGCAACTTTCTATCTGTGTCAGCGAAGGTTCTAGAGGCCAAACGCTATCGAATCGGCGCTCGTCTTGCCAAATCTTCGACCTCCCGCTATGCGCGCACTACATCCTCGTGGCCAGCGGACGTTCCTTCCCAAGATCTTCTCCATCTCGGGTAGGAAGTCCTGAAAGTAGCGAAACCTCGTTTCATCCCGTTGAGCTGCAAGATTGAAATGCTCCCCACCTCCTTCTTCTGATCCTCCTCCTTCTCGCTCAGATTTCCCATCGTGAGAGATCAATCGCGCAGCTGGCCATTCCTCCTCCTCCTTGTTTGTTTTTGGGGGATGCAAGACCCAAACATCCCTCATGACGTGAAACGAGTAACCCAAGGCATTTAGCAGGAGAGCGTGAGCTTGTTTGTCTCCTCCTTGGTCGGTGAATCGTTCGTCGTAAAGGGGATGAGAGGACTTGGCGAGGACGTAGTAGGGTTCGTATTGAGGTTCGAAACAGATTTCGTAAGAGTGAGAAGGGTCGATCTCAGTCGAGGTGGAGTTTTGAGGAAGAGCAGGATATGAGAGATGAGCAAAGAGAAGCGAAGGGGAGGTGGGTCCGTGTCCAGCATTTACGTCTGTGAGGGTAGCGAGAGGTGGATCCGAAGTAACGAGATTGGCCAAGTCGGAAAGTGACTTTGGGTAAATGCCGTTGAAAGCGGAGGTGAGAGCGAAGGTCGGTATGACGACAGCAGTTCTCTTGAGCGTGGGAGAGTGGGAGTTTCGAGTGGAGGGACGGGTGAGAAGCGGAATCGCTCGAGCCGAAAGGAGGGAATGCATGTCTGGAGAAGGGACGAAATCGACGTCGACGACTAGGACGTAGGGCGAGGGTGCGAGATCGAGTGCGAGGTTGCGAAGTCGGTTAATTGGGTATCTCAATCGGGAAAGGAGTGCTGATTCAGTGATTGAATAGTCGGGTTTGATGATTGTAAGAGCGACGTCGTGCCACTTTGCTGATCTGTCGGGATTTGCGAGATGTGCCTCGAGTAGATCGATGTCGTCTGCCTCCGTCAAGTAAATCGCTGCCGAGACTGGACCATCCCAATTGTCGAGGAGACGCTCGAATCGAGATATTCGAGAGAGGGTGAACTGCGTGACGAGGGTGATAGATTCGCGCTTTGCCTTTCCATTCGAGGGCATCCGTATTGTGAGAGGTTTTCCCGCGTCTGTAGGAGTCTCTGGTCAGTGTTCTACGGTATATAAGAAGCAGAAAAGATTGAAACGAACCGCTCATGCGAAGTTGTCGAAGACCGCCTTCCAGACTCAGATTCGCTCGCACTCCCTTGATGTTCTGACACTTTATCTGCTGACACACAGGGCTCACTGATGACTCCACGCTCGTTTCCTTCCCATCTCGATCAATCAACTTTATCTCGATTCCCGTCTCCACTTCTATCGCTTCAACGTGGCCTGAACCCCATAGCAGATCATACTGCGCCTTTCCAGCCCCTCCTGATGACCCGCTGAAATTGATTCGCTGTACCGAGCCGTCCTCGTAATGAACTTGAACTTTTGGAGAGTAATCGAGGTGTGGAGAAACGAATCTGACAGCTCTTGAGGGTTTGACGGCTGCAGATCGCGGTCGAGATCTTCCTTTGAGCTTTGTGGTAGTAGGTTCCGCTACTCTCCAGACGAGGAGGATGAGGGCGAGGGCGAGGACCGCTCGAGCTCTCTTTGGAAGACGAGTGACGATGGCAATGAAGCGTCGATGGGCTGGAATAGGTCGTAGTCGATCTCTCTTCTGCGAGAATCTATTTGCGAGTGAAGTTGGTGACATGCTAAGAAAGAAAGAAGCGAAAAGGTTCACTTCGCAAGGGCTTCCTTCAAGCCACAGATGACCTAGCATCTGTAGTCGTCTGGACGCCCTGTTTGTCTCTGCGCTGTCGAGTCACATGAGGTAGACAAGAGAGACAAGGTAGAAAGGTGACACCGAGCAGTAAAGAAACGTTCGCAAAGCCTTCTTTCGCTTCCCTGTGACAGGCTGTCTCTCTCTATCGAAATCGGATGCATACGAGATAAGTGAGAGAAAGAGTGACAAGTTGCAGTACCGTGAGAAACACAAACGAGAGACGTCCAATAATAACAAGGGAGATTTTTGTACGGGTATACTTCGAAAACGTCTCCTACACCTAGTACGTGAAGAGAGCTCGGTACAAGCGGACGTGGAAGGGAGCCGAAGCGCGCTCGGCACGCCATTGACGCATCTCCTCGACCGTGAACCTGTAGAAAAAGCGGGCAAGTCAGTGAAAAGTCCTTAGAAATTCGGAAAACGTCGACGACGAAGATGCGGAGGGCAGCAACGTACCAGGACTTCCTGCCTGTGTCAAGGTCAATCTCTCTACGCGTTTGTTTCCACCAGGGAGTGTCAGTATCAAGTAGGAGGACGGAAAAGCGCGAAAGTAAAAATCGAAAAGGACGTACGAAGCCTTGTACGGAAGAGTACGGTTCTTGATGTAAGCACAGAGCCAGAAAAAGAGGAGAATCGGGGCTATGTTTAGGGATAGAGTGGGAAGGAGGAGGATGCGAGGGAAGCAAGAGGGAGAAGAAAAGAAAAACGCGTCAGTTCGAGTTTTTCGCACTTGGCGCGGAGCAAGCTCTGCTTACCGGCTAGCCAGACGAGGAAGAAGTCTTGAGCAGCTTCGCCTGCGTCGGAGGATCGTCCACCGATAGGCCAGATAGCCTATTCGAAAAGAAAAGGGATTGTCAGCAACGAATCAATCGGAGTTGCGAGAAGTCGAAGCAGCTTGCAATGTAGAATTGAGCGATGAGTACGAGGCAGACGAGGGCGAATCCGAGCCATGATCCCCAGACACCTCCCATAGCGGTGAAGGGAAGTTCCTCAACGGAGTGACCTTGAACCTTCCAAGCCTTGCGGAATCGGATGTGGCACATGCAGATGGATCCCCAGGTGAATAGGGTGGAGAGACCGGAAAGAGCGAGGAGCCAGCTGAGGAAGAAAGGGAGAGGGTCAGTGAAACGAGCGAAAAAACGGGAGAAGTCAAAAAGACTCACTTGAAGACGGTGTCACCAGCAGAGACTACGTTGACGTATGCGATAGGACCGAAAGCGAGAACGGCGATAACAGACCAGAGGGGACGTCCAGATTTGTCGACGTAAGTGAAAACTTTAGGGGCGTATCCAGTTTCGGCGAGAGCGGTGAGGACACGGGATCCAGCGTAGACGCAGGAGAGACCGATAGAGAGGACGGAGATACAGATGACAATGTTGAGGAACGAGTCGAGACCGGAGAGTCCAGCGAGGGAGGCCATGATAACGAAGGGAGATGTTCCGGCTCCATCAGCTCCACCGAGAAGACGTTCTTGGTTTGCAGGGACGTTGAGACCGATGATGAGGAGGGACGAGAGGTAGATGATAGTGATACGCCAGAAGGTACCCTTGACAGCGGAAGGAAGGGCCTTGCGAGGGTTGGGAGTTTCAGTAGCGGCGATACCGACGAGCTCAGTTCCGGCGAACGAGAAAGCGGCAGTGACGAATACAGCGCAGACACCTTTGAATCCGTTAGCGAGAGGTCCAGGATCACGCCAGTATCGTCCACCAACCTGACAGAAGAGGGAGGATTTCAGTCAAAATTCGAAAACCGACCGAATAATTCGAAAACTCACGTATTCAGTGTAAGGTCCAGACTTTCCAGCTCCACAGTTGAGTACAATACCGATGATGATGAAGATGACTACAGCGGCCAACTTGAGGCATGAAGACCCTGAAAAATTCGATGGGTACGGTAAGCTTCGGAATAAGAAGGAATTCGGTTATAGAGGAGAAGCTTACAGAACTCTTCCTCAGCGTAGCCGAGAGTACCGAAAACGTTAACAGCGATGATGGCGACCCAGAAGACTGTGATCCAGACTGCTATAGGCACATTCGCTGCTGCTTCCCAGTACTACAAGAGAAAAATATGCGGAGTCAGTTTCTTGTTCTTCTTGTCGCAAATGACGCGAAACAGACTCACTTGGACTGTGATACCAGCTGCTGTGATTTCAAGAGGCAATACGACGGCCCATTGAGCGAAGTAGTTCCTGCGAGAGAGCAAAAAAATCAAGTCAGAATCAATGAGCGGGAATGGAATGAAGCGAAGGTTGTAACGTACCATCCGAGAGCCATACCAAAACCGGGGTCGAGGAAACGAACAGCGAGGGTGTAGAAACCTCCGGAGACAGGGTAGAGAATACACATTTCACCGATAGCTTGAGTAACGTTGATAAGCATGACACCGATAATTGACCAGGCGATGAGGATACCGAGGGGACCACCATTTCGGAGGGCTTGACCAGAACCACTAAGAGACGGGGAGAATGAAAAGAGTCAGTATCAGTAAAAGGTCAAAATCAAGGAGTTTTTGTCGACAACATCTCCAAACTTTCGTGCCCACTTCCAACTTCCGATTGGTTGCGGAAACAGGAGTACCTCGCTCCCTCCTTCCACCAATTCCGGACCGATAAAGCCCAAACCTCCGAAATCGAAGGCGTTCGTCGGGTATTGACGGGAAGTAGATAGTGGTGAGAAACTTACATGAAAAGACCAGTACCAATGGAACCACCGACAGCAATCATTTGCAAGTGACGGGGCTAANATAGAATAAAGCCGATAGTTATTAGCCAAGTAGTCGATTTTTGCGAAATCAGGGCGACGATGGCGGCGAACTTACCTTCATCTTTTGTTGAAGGAGAGGGTTATCGTTCGAGCGAAGAGGATCAATGTTTCCACCATGTTGAACAAGACCACTGTATGACAGCAAGAGGGCGCAAGAGGGGGTCAGTCGGTCAAGGTCGTGCGACTTGTTTCAAATCCACCGAAATGAGACTCACCCAGTCGTTCCAGGGGCACGCTTGAAGGATTCAAAGTTGACACCTAGTCGAGTGAAGATGGACTCTTTGGAAGGGTCGTAGTATTCTTGTTGGCCATCGTGATGAGGAGCGGCGGCAGTTGTAGTCGTAACATATTGATCTTCGTTTTTGTCAGAGTTGTTTGAACTCTTCTCAGCGTCGTGAAGGTGGTTCATCTTGAGAGGTTGAGCCGACGATGCAACCAAGAGATAGAGAGTGAGTTTAAGAGTGTAGTTGAAGGGTGATAAGGATGCGAGAAAGTGAGTGAAAGAGAGGGGAAAAGGAGCGATGTGAAAAGGGCCCTCCACACGTCCTTATCAGCTGTCAACGCCCAGATTCTGACGAAGGGGCTTGCCCGTCTTGGTTTCCAAAAACTTTTTCACTTTCACTTTCGACCTAGACCGCAAAATCTCGTAACTTCCTTTCACGGCAGTTTTGACATCGCTCTTCTCCCTCTCTCTCCAGTTTTTCGTTATCTTTCACATGCTCCTGGTCGGGAGATACGAGCCTGCACGAACCCGCGTCCTTTGACTTTGAGCTCAAGCGCTCACGACGAAAAACAACTTCACAAGTCGAAGGGAAAAGGGCAGCAACAGTTTTGCACTCGTTCAGTCGTGGGGTGAGCCGGGAACGCCTTCCCTGCTTTAGCGCCAAAGAACCTTTTATGAGAGGACTCGATCAAAATTTGCACTGTCGCTCTCTCTTGGAACAAGAATCGCTTCCCTCTGGGCGATTGCGCCTCACCGCATGGTGTACACAGGCGATTGTTCTATCCCTAGTCGGCATCCCGCCAAAAGCTGGAGAAAAGGAGGGGAGATTGTCAAGTCGAACTGCAAAAGATTCGCATTTTGCGAAGGATTTTACAAGATTGGCTTCCGCTTTCCCTTCCACGCAGAGTGACAAGCAATGCACGCGATAACTCTTCGTCGGTAGACCGCTGTGCCTTCCTGCGTGTTGTCGGCGGAGACAATTGAATTTTGTCGAAAGGAGATTTGTTCGGAAAGCAGCGAAACGTACAGTATCGTATCGTCCCAGGAGAGGACGGCTATAGCCTCCGAGAGCGTGGAGGATCAGCGGCTTCTGGCGACTGCCGGTAAAAGTGGAAGAGCGCGATGAAGAAAGACGCTGGAGCAGAAGTCGGGTACAGAGTTTTTCGTCGCAGGTAACAGAGTGTACTCAACGGGCTTATTTTCGCAGTCAGAGGAAGTCGATAAGAAGCCCGTCGATCGGGTGAATCAGATGAACTCCCCGCTGCGCCTTCGACACAATGGTACGAAAGTGCGAGAATGGAGAACGAGATAACGCTGCGTTCGTAAGCGACAAAACCGCTGCTTATGCGCTCAACGACAACATAACAATACGTGATTGATGAAGCTCGAACGAGGCGCCGTATCTTTCCGATAGCAACACATCGCAACCGGCTTTCGCATCACTGGAAGTCGATCAAGTCGGTGTCGAACAAGTTTCGATCACACCTTTTTCTGTTTCTCAGCTCACCAGCGACAGTACACTGACGCTAGTCGATATGTTCGCCCAGAAAGGAGCGGCTTTGCGAAACTCTTTTGTCGCAAACCAGTGGAATTCAGTTACGTTCCAAACGGCTCATCTCTCTGAATACCGCACTCGGGGCAACCGTCACTCAAATTGAATCGAGGGTAAAACACTAATGATTTCAAGGAGCGAAGATTCAAAACTCAAGGCAAAAAATCATCCAAGTTCACGTTTACGCTGTTACTCCCCATTCCTTGCATCCTTCTCAATCCTCTTCCTCGTCATACGCCTCATGAATTCCTCTGATAGCTGCGTCTCGGCGCGAACGTCGATTGCCTGATCCTCGAAGATTACCTCGATTCCACGCTTTTCGCAAGCTCGAACGACAGCTTCATAATCGTTCGGGGTGACGGTAAGGAAGCCGCGGACGGAGGCCGCAGCACGACAGATGGACGTTGCGAGGTAGATCGACTTGAGTGCAGCACACCCATCCTCCCCCTCGAGTTCGTATGCGACACTTTCCAACAGCTGAGAATTCCAGAACGAGTTGCGGGATCTCCCCTTCCACGAGGCAGTCTCGAGGCGTAGATGTACTACATCCTTAGTGTCCTCCGCGAAACGATCGAAGCTGATGGGGAAATTGACGAGGGCCTGGTCAAGCGAAAGAGACGGGACTCGTTTTTTGAGCGATCTGTATTCGTCGTAAAAGAGGGATACCGAGTCGATTTGGGAAGCGAAGGAGTTCAAAGTGTTGTCTGATCCCTTGTAGAGATATCCACCGAAAGCGAAATGGCGAAGCGAGGGAAATTGAACTGTCGTTAGACCAGGAGTCGGAATGAAGACGGAAACTAGGCTGAGTTGTTGAAGGGAGGGGAGGTGTAGTGATGCGAGAGCGGTTCCCATATCATGACCTTCGAGGCAGAGGATGCGCAAGTCTATGATGGCGACGAATGATTAGCTCAGCCCAAATGAAGATTTGTGAAGTCCGACACGAACTCGACCCGGTGAAAGCGTTCAAGGGGAACGTATCCGAGTAACATATCAGCTTCTCGAGGTTCTTGCAAGCTTGAGAGTAGAGCTTCATGAGAGGACGAGAGTAGCCGTAGATTTCGAGTTTTTCGTCTTGCGAGAGATAATCGCCGCTGAGTGCGAACTCATCGAAATATCCCGGGGCGAAGATGGTACGGATATAGGATAGAGCTTGATAGATGTCAAGGAGCTGAAGGACCTGGTTCGTCGTGCGACGGCTTCCAGCGTTGATCGGGAAGTAAGCGAGAAGAAGGGGGCGAGCGATTTGGCGCATTATCTTCGAGGTGAGGCAGAGGGAGGCGAGAGTAGAGCGAGTGTCACGAATGACTTGGTCGTAGCCTAGATCTGAGTCCTGGTAGTTGAATTCGTAGCCATTTCGAGGGATAGTGAAATTGTCGATGACGAGGCGCAAAACATCGAAGGGAAGGACAGCGAGCATCCTTGAAGATACACCCGGATGATACTTGATGTCTACCGAATGGGAAAGGAGTCAGTGTTCCGTGTCGTTTCGAGCGGGAGCAAAGCGAAATGGGAGAGCGATGAAGAAGTAGCGCACGAAGTAGGGGCACTCGAGGACGACCTGGTGAGCTCCTCTGGCTAATGCGAGATCGTAGATGCCTCTCACCGATCTCTAGAGAGATTCGGGTGTATAGTATAGAAGCAACCCTCGCCGAATTTGTTCTCCCTTTAACCTTTCACTCCGATACCAGCTATCTCAACAAACAATACACCAGTAGCACCTAGACCACCATGCTATCATCTGCGACTCGTCCTGTAGCTCGTCTCGCCTTCCGCTCGCCAATAGCCACTCAAGTTTCAACTTCATCTCGAAATGTTGTCCTCCGCTCATCGCCCCTCCCAAGCCCCGTGAGTAAAATCCGAGATCACTCTTGTGCTCTATGCTGACCCCCTCATTCATATCTCCTAGCGATATGCATCTTCTGCAACTGCTCACCTTTCGCAATCCGCTCGCGACAAGATCAGAGCGAGACCTTTCCTTTTGCTAGTGGGACTCATGCCTATCTTTACATTCGGATTGGGGGCTTGGCAAATCAAGAGGCTGCAGTGGAAGGTGGATCTGATCGAACAACTGGACAAGAAACTGCACCAAGAACCTGTTGGACTACCTGCTCGAATCGAGTGCGTTATCGTCCATCTGTCTACCTCTGAGCCGAGCTGATGTAGCGAATCGATCGAGCACGCAGTCCAGCAGCTATTCCAGAATTCGCTTGGAGAAAAGTTTACGTTACGGGAGTTTACGATCATCAACACTCACTTGTTATCGGACCGAAAACGAGGGATGGACAAATCGGTTATCATGTCGTGACACCGCTGAAGAGAGGAGATGGAAAAGATACGATTATGGTGAATCGAGGATTCGTGAAACGAGAAGTTGTGAATGCGAAGGATAGACCTGCGGGACTCGTGCGTTCTCACTTTGTTCCGCTCATCACTAGACTTATCGACTGATGATCAAGATTCGTGACCGCACAGACGAACGAGAAAGTCGAAATTACTGGAATGCTTCGGGATCAAGAACCACCAAACGCTTTCACCCCAGTGAATGATCCATCGAGGGAACAATGGGTCTTCGCAAACATTGCAGAGATGGCGAAGCATACTGGATCTGAACCTGTGCTGGTCGACGAGATCTACAGTGAGTCCATTGCTTTCTTTCTCTCCCCGATTTCGATTCGAGAGCTTACTCAATCGCGTCGCGTTATAAGCCGACAACCCTGGAAAGGCAGAGATCTACTTACGACAAGGAATTCCGGTTGGACGAAACGCATCGATCGAACTCCGAAATATGCACGCTACCTACGCTGCGACTTGGTAAACTCCGACCTCTGCCTCTATTCCCTCAATGACCCTCGCTGACGTTCGTGATGTGTATGTAGGTTCTCACTGAGTCTGGCGACTTCCTTCATGGCTTGGAGGTTACTGAGAAGTCCTGCGAAGATTTCTCCGACTGCAGCTCAGTTCCGAAGTGGTCTGAAACAGCAATAGAGCAACCTTTAGCTTTTGCAAAAGACCTGAAAAGTTTGTCTGCTGTCCCGACAGAAAGAGTGAGAGAGTCGAGAAACTAGGTACAGTGCAAGCAAATCTTAAAATTATCAACAACCAATTATCGAGAGAAACAAAACAGAGCTAAAAGCAAGCGATTCCTTTCTGCTCCTTCCCTCCTCCAACCTCTTATTCGAGCGTCAAGCGAATCTAATTCATCCTTTCCTCAAACTAGTCGAGCCTTAACCGAAATAACCCATCTCTGCCAATCTCGCAACTTCTTCCAACCCATTCTGCCCCTCGTCTTTTTCCATCTCAGTAGCTTTACATCCACACAAATCATCACACGCACAGAAATCTCCACAATCTCCATCATGACCTTTACTCTCCTCGTGTTCGAACAATTCGGGTGCGAGATAAGCTGATGAACAAGCTATCTTGACTGTCGAAGGGTCTGCAGGAGGAGGGTGGGATGTCGGAGAGTAGAAGATATGTGATGCTGGAGGATGGAGGGGGAGGTCTTGTGGAGATGAAAAGTAGGTGGATTCGTCGAGAACGGGAATATCGAAAGTCGAACTTGTAACTTGAGTAGTCGAGTCGATCAACGCCGGCAAGAGGGTCCTCAACGAAGGTAACGATTCCCCTGCCCCTCCTCCTCCCTCAATTCCACTCGATAAACTTCGATTCCTCTCTCCAACCCCATCCCACCTCAATTCAGGCCATTCAATACCCCCTCTCTCTCCCCTCTCCACGACACTCTTAGGCTCGCAACATTCTCTTTTCTTCTTCTTACCCTCCCTCTTCTCACTGTCCTTCGAGGACCCAACTTCACATTGACACCCCATCACTTCCTGAACTGGTACTCCCTCCTCGATCGAATCACTTCGTTTCCTCTTGACTTTTAAGCCGAATGGATCGTGAGTCGCACATCCTACGCATTGACACGTCGGTCCGCAGAAACAGGAAGAGGTACCGTGAGTTGCTGGGAGGAACAAGGAGGTTGAGGACTGGAGGGAGGGGGAGGCGAAGGAGGAATTCGAATTGGTCGCTGAACAGCAAGTGGAAGTGGAAGCAATTGGGAGAGTTTGAGAGGTAGGGGGGCCGCAACAGGATGAGGTGGAGGGATGTGGAGGAGGTTGAGGTTGAGATTGGGAAGTCGAGGGTTTCGAAGAAGAGCAACAGGATGATAGTTTCTCTGTGACAGGGAGAGAAGATGGTGAAGGCGGAGAGGGTAAGGAAGGTGAAGCGAAGATCGGAGAAGAGGCTGTATGAGGTGAATTGGGAAA
>JGI24890J29729_1001267_pt1 | contig 11849 bp, 16 predicted proteins | sample FreactcultureFD7_FD_29729 | JGI IMG/M metagenome (IMG submission 29729)
AGCGCGTCCATCTCCGCATGTATGCTGGGCAAGCCGCACGCGTTGACATTCCTGTTCCAGCCCTGCGCGACGACCCGCGTTCCTTCGCACAGCACGGCGCCCAGCCTGTACTGCTCCACGCTCTTGGCCGCAGCATGAAACGCCGTGACAGCGGCAGCACGCAGACACATTGGCCAACTCTAGGTGGGTGCCATTTTAAATACCGGATGTCACCGTGCAAGTCACGTGCGCTGGCTATCACTGGTCACCCACACCCTGTCACGCTCCATTTCAATATGCTGGACTCCTTGCCTTCGGAGGTGCTGGGTCGGCTGCCCATCAACCAAGCGACCCTCGCCAGCGCGGCGTGCGTCAACACCTCACTCAGAAGGCTGGTCACTGGTGCCTGGGGATATCGGCATGTGTTTGTGGCCGAGAAGCACCTGGACAAGGTCACGCGTCTCGGCGCCCTGGCAATGACGGTCACGGGGCCGAGCGGGCCATGCACCCTGCAGCCATCGCCGTGCCCCGTACCAAGCGCGACGCCGACACTGCGGTACTTGGAGCTCACGAATGCACGGGTGTACACCCTTGAGTTCTGGGCGCGCATCTTTTACAACGCTCCAAACCTCACCGATGTTGTCGTGCACCCCCTGATGCTGGGCGACCATTTTGACGAGTCCGTGCTGGCCTGCTATGCGCTCATGCGTCTCGGTGCCCATCGTTTGCGCCGCCTGGAGATCCGGGGCATCGGGTTTCCGCTGTGTCGCCACTCGTCGCAACATGTGCTGGCCGCTCCGCTCATCCACTTTCCCTCGCTGCACACCCTTGTCCTGACGGGGAGGCAGCTCCATCCGTTTGTGGAGGCCCCCTGCCTTCTCAAAGCGATTGTGGAAGAGACCGACACGACGCCCAAGGTTCTGTATCGCATGGCGGGCAACAGGCCGAGCACGCTGACGACATTGGAATGGACGACGCCGGTAGACAAGCTGCCAATGCCCCTCATGCCGGCCTTGCGCTCTCTGGACCTGGCCGTGAGAGACATTCGCACCCCCTCCGAATTCCGCAAGACCCTGGCGTCTTTACGGGCATTGCCGGCCACGCTGACGTCCCTGCGAGTCACCCTCGATTTCTACAGCATGATGCTGGAGTGCCCGTTGCTCGAGTACGGATCCGAAGCACTCGACCACCTGAGCGAGCTGGAGCGCCTGGACATAGTGGTGTCCTTCCCAACGCCCCGCGTCGGCGTGCTGGTCCGGGATCTGCTGGGCGCTTCGAACATCCCTGCCTTGCGCCGAGTCTCCCTGCACGCCTTGGCGGGACCGGCGCAGGCACACAGGACCCTGCGCGCCGAGATGAGCGACGACGATGCCGACCCCGAAGATCCCGACGTGGCGGACCTCGACCTGACGATTGCATCCATCGAGGGGAGTTGCCGCCTTCCTGTCGAAGATATCCGGGCGTGCCTGCGTTCCCTCAAACACGCACGCCTGGACATCCGCGGCTTTGTGTTGACTTCCACGCTGTGCCGCAACTCTCGCCTCTTTGTGCACGACCACGTGTAATCTAGAAGTATCCGCCGCCATAGCCTCCCATGCCATAGCCGCCGGAACCCATGCCGGAGGAACCCATGCCCCTGCCGGTGGTGACGCCGCCCGTGAACAGATGGATGCCCAGCCCGCTGCCCATCATGACGATGCCGGAGAAGGCACACAGCACGCCACAGAACGCCATGAGCACTGCGATTTGGTACCCCTTCTTGGTCTTGTCCCCATTCTGTTGGCACATCGAGTGCGCTGCAAAGGCGACGGCGGCCAGGCCAAACATGACGGGAAATGCGCCGCTCCAAGTCCACATTGTATGGTTTGTATGTGCTTGGAAAATATTTGCGAGCGAGTCTCATGAGGAAACTGCCGTCGGCCCTGGAGAACCCGGTGGACAACGTGCTCATCGACTTGGCCGAGGCGGTGTCCCCGTGGCTGCGGCGCGCCGGCCAGACGCCCAACATGCTGACCACCTACTCGGTGATGAGCGGCGGCGTGGCGCTCTGGGCGTTATGGAACGACAACATCGCCGCCTTTGCCACGTGTTGGGCCATGCGGGTGTTTTGGGACACCGCAGATGGCAGCTTTGCGCGTTCATATGGCATGGAAACACGACTGGGCGACGCGTACGATCATGCCAATGACGTGCTGAGCAATCTGGCGTTGCTGGCCACCATCTATGCCAAGTACGAGGTGCCCCCCGTGTTCGTGGCCGTGTATGTGGCGATGATGTGCGTCACTTTTGTACACATGGGCTGCCAACAAAAGTATGTGGGAGACAGCGGCACACATCCCGAGACTCTCGATGCCCTCAAAGGCATGTGTCCCGATACGGAGTGGCTGCGGTGGACGCGGTGGGTGTCGCATGGCAGCTTGCACCTCGCGATTCTTGCTGGTGTGTGGTACATGGACAAACACTGCCGCCGCCCAGCGCCCCTCAGAGACCTTGGTTCCCTGACGACTGCACTTCCAACACAACCAAGGCCACGAGGATGACGCAGCTGCACCCTGCCAACAGGAGCTGCTTGGGCGCATCGAAGCTCTCATTGCACCGCTGGTTGCCGCGGCACACAAGAGCTGCAATCAGAGAAATGCACACCAAGACCAGAAACAGAGCGAAGATGATGGTCAGCGGTTTCATTGCCCTGACTCAAGGAAACATTTTTGTGGGACGTGGCGTGACCCGGAGAGCCACTTGGGCAATGGGGGGTCACGCCGCGCCCGTGCATGGTGACCTGCGGCTATGCACCATGACCTGCGGCTATGCACCGTGACCTGCGGCTATGCACCGTGACCTGCGGCTATGCACCGTGACATGCGGCGGCTATGCACCGTGACCTGCGGCGGCTATGCACCGTGACCTGCGACAGCGAGGCGGTGACACGCAGGGTGACCTGTCATGCTATTCGAAGCTTGAAATGACAGGTGACCTCAGGTATCGATGGATTTGATTTAAGCGACAGGGGCGGGCTCAGGGGTGATATCTCCCTCTTTGCACACCTTCTTGGGAATCCGCCTGATTCGCGATTGGGAGGCTTTCAGTTCGGCCAGTTGCTGCTTGAGGCGCGCGTTGTCCTCGGTGACTTTGGTGAGCTTGAGCTTGAGGGCGTCGTAGCCCTTCATGAAGCGCAGAATGTTGGGATCGCTGACCGTGACGGGGGTGGAGGAAGCCTGGGTGTCCATGGTGTTGCAGAGGGTCCACACATTTTTGGGCCGTTTTTTACGCATCGTACGTGACCCTCTTGGTGGCGCCCGGTCGCTTGGTTGCCCGCGTCGGGCCTGGGGTGGGTGGCTGGTTCTCGGTTGGAAGCATGATGTCCCCCGCCTCGTTGCCCACCTCCTGGAACGTCGCAGGTGGGCCGTCGGGGCGCTCGGGGCGCTCGGGGCGCTCGGGGCGCTCGGAGGGGCTGGCCTGCATCTGCCTCACGGCGGCGTTTGCAGCGGCGACCGCGGCTTCTACCGTCGTCAGCGTGGCGCGCAGGCTCTTGAGGTCGCGGAATATCAGGTACAGCATGATGGAGATGACGGTGGACACGGCGATGAGTGGGGCGTGTGCTCGCAGCATTGAGCAAGGCGCTCATCTTTTTTGCGGGAAATGAACGCCACGGAACTTAAAGGGTCCTTTCCCTGCCAAAATATGTAGGCCTGAACCATGAGCGCTGCAGCAAAGCGAGGGCGGGACGATGGCGGCGGACCCTCGGCGGAAGCTGCTGCGGCGCACGACGACCCCTTCACCAAGCGCAGGAGCATCTCGGATGCCATTCGGTCAGAGGTCACGCGCAGGGTGGAGGACAACGACCCGGAGGTGCTGCTGGACGAGCTCTGCGCGCGGTGGGAGCTGGAGTCCCCGGCAGCCACCATGGACGCCTTCACACGCCTGGCCTTCGACAACTTCGACCTGGACAGGGACGCAGACATCAACATTGGCGCGCGTGAGGAGTTTGGTCTGCGGTCTCTGGACGAGACGATCGAGCGCCACGAGCAGGAAGCCATCGCCGTGTTCAACGCGCTGAAGCGAGCCGATCCCGCGGGAGACAACGCGTCCCTGCAGCACCGTGCGACCAAGGTCCTGGAGATGGTCTTCTACGCCAAGAAGGTGGTGCTGGCAGCCTTCCAAGCACGGTTGGGCGTCCACCAGCTGCATTCCAGCGACGTGCGTCTGGCCGAGGACCTGGACCTGCTGCTGGGCTCATGGACCCTGCGCTTCCGCTGGATCGACCAGACCAAGAGCACGCCTCTGCAAAAGCTGCTCCTGCACTTGCTGGACACGGCCATGGAGAAGCGGTACCGCAAGCACGCCGGCTGGGTCTACGAGCCCATTGTGTACGACGGCCACGAGACCCATGCCTGGCGCGCCGTCTGTGAGATCAAGCAGTTTGTCTACGCCTCGACGAAGAAGGAGGTGTGCTGGGAGCAGTGGACCAACCTGACGGCCAGCGGACAGAACGCCAAGCTCGCGACCGAGCACCTGGGGGCCTCCGACGACCACCAATTCCCCTTTCTGCGCAAAGACCGCACCGTCTTCGCCTTCCGCAACGGCGTCTACATGGCCAAAGAGGACCGTTTCCACGCCTTTGAGTCGGCCGCCGCTGGGCTGTCGGACACGGTGGTGGCGGCCAAGTTCTTCGACGCCGAGTTCGACACGCTGGAGGACTGTGGCGATTGGCGTGATATCCCTACGCCCAACATGCAGCGCATCATGGATCACCAGGAATGGCCTGCTGACGTCCAGGATTGGATGTATATCCTGCTGGGACGGCTGCTCTACCCGGTCGGGACCATGGACGGCTGGCAGATCATCCCTTTCCTGCTGGGGGCGGCCGCATGTGGCAAGTGCATGTCCAAGGGCACGCCGGTGCTCATGTACGACGGCTCGCTGCGCACGGTGGAGTCTCTCGCGGTCGGCGATGTGGTCATGGGCGACGACAGCACGCCTCGCCGGGTCCTCACGCTGGCCCGCGGCACCGATGAGATGTTCACGCTGGTGCCCGTGTCGCGGGGAGGCAGGGCGCTGACGGTCACGAGGGAGCACGTGCTGTGTCTCAAACGCGTGTCCACCCAGACTGTCGTGGAGGTCACCGTGGATGAGTACCTGGCGCTTCCTCCCGGCGAGCAGCGTGATCTGGTTGCGTACCGCGTGGCCGTGGACTTTTCAGAGAACAAGCAGACGCTCCCGGTGGATTCGTGGTCGCTCGGCTCGTGGCTCGGAGAGGTCATGGGCAGGCAGAGGGGCCGACCGCGCGTCACGGAGCCCACCGCCGCCGAGCTGGACTCGTACATGGAATCCATCATGGTCAACGACACGCTGCACATTCCACGGGCATTCAAGACGGGCAGCAGGGAGACTCGGCTGGCCCTTTTGGCTGGACTGCTGGGTGCATGTCGAGGCACTGGCGGCGCGGGCTTTTACGAGATCGAGGTGCCGGCGTCGTGCAAGGTCCTGGCGGGCGACGTGGCCTTTGTGGCGCGCAGTCTGGGCTTCGGCGTCACCGTGTCCATGAGGTCCGCAGAAGCCAAGATGGTCAAGGTGTGCATCTTTGGCGCCGGGGGTCTGGAGGATATCGTGCCCATGGTGGTGGCTCCGCGCCCTGGCCGACCCAAGGACGCATCACCGCTCGAATGGGGTTTCAACATCCAACCAAGAGGCACGCAAGACTACTACGGCTTCGAAACCGACGGCAATCAGCGCTTCGTGCTCGGCGATTTCACGGTGACGCACAACTCGACCATCAGCCTCAAAGTGGCCAAGCTGTTCTACGATCACTGTGATGTGGGCGTGGTGTCCAACAACGTGGAGAAGCAGTTTGGCATCTCGGCGTTCTGGGATAAGCTGCTGTTTGTCGCCCCGGAGATCAGCGCGTCCTGGAAAATGGAGCAATGCGAGTTCCAATCCATGGTGTCGGGCGAGTCCATCAGCGTGGCGGCCAAGTTTCAGAAAGCGTTTACGACCGAGTGGACTGTGCCGGGCATCATGGCGGGCAACGAAGTCCCATCATTCAGCGATAACTCGGGGTCCATTTCACGCCGTTTGCTGGTCTTTTCATTCGAGAAGCCGGTGGTCAATGGCGACATGCGGCTGGGAGACAAGCTGGGTGCCGAGATGCCGCATCTCCTGCTCAAATGCAACCGTGCGTACCTGGAGGCGGCAGGCAAGTGGGGCAGCAAAAACGTGTGGAACTCGCTGCCCCAATACTTCCACGACACGCGCGCGGAGATGGCCCAGGCCGTCAACTCCATCGAAGCGTTCCTGGCAAGCAACGATGTGGTGCTGGACGAAGACTCATTCATCCGTTTCAAGGAGTTCCGAGACGTATGGAAAGCGTTCGCTATGTCCAACGGGTACACAGTGGCCAACAAGACCATCACCAACAGCATATTCAGGACGCCGTTCGAACGCTTTGGATTGCGATTCACCGGCACAGAGACGCGCAAGTACAAGGGCGAGAATGTGAAGGACCAGTGGATCGAAGGCGTGCGGCTGGCAGACGAATTTGAGGAGGATACAGCGGGCGCGTTGGATGGGTAGTTTCTCAGCGGCGAGTGCGTGCCGTGCCTGATGCTGTCGGTTCGGTCATCTTGTACTGGGGCCCGTACCATGTGAATATTTCAGCTTCATGGTCGTCTTCATACCATGTGAAGGACAACACAATTTCTCATGTGACCGCCGATGCCCTGAAGCTGCGCAACAGCAACCACAGAATGAGCAACGTCTGGATACCCACCAAGACGGTGAGTGCATGGAAAGCCCGCAACGTCCAGCTGAAGCGTTCGCTGAGGTGGGCGATGATTGGACGCACAAACTTCGAGTCGAGAGCTTGGCGGTGCTCATCTTGCGAGCAATATTCCACAAACTTCTCGATGATATGGTCCAACACCATTGATGCCAAAAGTCAAAATTGTCTCGTGACTTGTGCGCGTGACCCGAGTCGTGGTACCCCGCCCCCGTCCTCTCCTCTTAGTTTGTTTGTGAGCCGTGAGGTATGCTGGACGCGGCCTCGATCGAGCGCGTGCGTGCCTGGCTGGCCCTGGGAGGAGGGGGCGCGGCGTGGCTGACAGGCGCTCCAGGCTCCGGGATGACCNNCATGGTCACGCGCCTCGCTGCAGAGATGGGTCTGGAAACCATTTGGTTGACGGCAGCCTCGCCCAAATCCCGTGCCTTTCTCAAAGACGTGTGCCGCAACCCCGTGGCCGTCACCGGCAAGCGCAAGGTCCTCATCCTGGACGAGCTGGATGTCATGCTGGGCAACGAGACGGCCATGGTGGATGTTTCCTTTGTGATCAAGAACGCCACGGCCGTCCCCGTCATCTGTATCCTGAAGGCGACGCGGGCCGCACGGGAAAACGAGCTGCGCAAGAAAGCATCATTGGTCATCGATTTCCCGGTGCCCACGCCAGACGCCATGGCGACCCTTGCGACTCGCGTGGCCGCGGAGGAACACCTGGATGTCGAGGCCGACGATATACTGCGCATGTGCCACCAGGCTCCTCCGGGAGATGTGCGTCACGTCCTGCAAACCCTGAGGTGCCGCTCAGAGACCATGCGGACGGCCGTCTTGCAGACATGCGATGCAGTGCACGAAGTCTTTCGAAGCGCTCGGACCATCGACCAGGCCTTGGTGCACTTTTGGGGCGAATCCGGAGCCGTGTCATCTGGCGTGTTTGAAGCCTACCACCAATCGACTCAGGACATAGATCAGGCGGCACGGTATGCTGACTTTGCATCCTGCGCCGACCTGGTGGACGAGAACATGCACGGCACGCACGCATGGCATCTCATGGATATCTACGGGTGTCTCACGACGGCCAGCGCTGCCTTATTGCTGCCCAAAAGCAAGGTCACCCTGTCCAAGTATGGCGTGTCGTGGAATTTGGAATATGCCCGGTGCACCAAGACCAAGCAATTGCGGCGCGTGGAATTGGCGAGGCTAGAAGCGGGGTTGCCGACGCTGGGATACGAAGGCGTCGGCGTGCTGAGAGGCATGCTGCAAACCCTCCTGTCTTCACGTGGAGACTTGGTGGCGGTGTGCCGAGGCGCAGGACTCGATGCGGCCAATGTCTTGAATGTCATGCGGCTGTGGCCTCAGGTGTACACGGAATACAAACTGAGCACGCATGCACGAGTCAAGAGATGGCTTGGATCTGCGTAACTCAATCCTTCCAAGCAAACATCCCAAAGTTTTTGTAATAACACTCCTGATTGACCGGACTGTTGTCTGGACCTCCAAAAAATTCGTTGAAAACCAGCGTGTTGATTGCCCACGGCCCCGTCCGCCAAATCACNTTGGACAATGTGTGCGTGACGCCATTGATCATGAGAGACCCCACGCCATCAGCATTGGGTTTGCCATGTGTGAGCGTGTTCAGTTTCGTACCAATCTCCACGCGGTTCCATTGGCCAGTCTTGAATGCTTTNGCAAACTCGGGTTTGAGGGCGCCAAAACCATAGGTTGGGTCACCTTGCAGTTGCGGATCGGGCTGCTTGACACCCAAGGGAGGGTATACATACAGAATGGCGCCTCCGTCAACTTGCCACATGATGCGATTTGACGAAGCGTCTTTCGAGTGATGGCCTCCACTCGCATCGCCGGAGCCCATGTACATGCCACCCATCTTGCCCCCAAGAGCAAATTTGTACCCCGTGGGGAAGAAGACATCGTACCCAAAGACACAGCCACCATCGTGGATTGGCAACCCCGCAGGAGCCGCAAATATCGTGATGCCACCAACCGCACTGCTTCCTTTTGGACTGGTGCTTCCCGAATCTTTATCGTGGTGCACTTGGAGACACGGCGTCCCTTGGAAGGTCGCGATCTTCGATTTCTTCCAATCGATGTGTCCATTCCATGCGCCGCACTTGGGCGTGTGCAAGTCCGCGAGAGGTAACGCGGCCATGAGCGCGCCGGTATGGGTCGTCTGTGAGGAGGATGCAGGTGACATGTGGGAGTGCTGTGTCCNCGCATTTTAATTTGAGCTTGATGACCCTAGTTTGGCATACGAGATGTTGAGGGCGATCTGAGCAGTGCACAGGACGATGCACAGACACACAATGCCCCCGATCAGCACAGCCGGTGGAACCTGCTTCTTGGACTCTGCAGGCGTCAACGAGTGACTCATCCAAAATAAGCCAATGCTCAGGCACATCAACACTGTGAACACGCCCAGAATGACCAAAATCNNCACGGTGTCGTTCTGTGCCATACGTAGTGCCATACATTTATTTGTTTAGCCAAGGACACCCATGAGTTTCATACCCAATTGGAATCCAGCCACTCGGGTGAGTTGGTCCAGCTCGTGCCCCATTTCCCTGAACATGAAGACGAGGGCGATGTACAGGATGAAAAACTTGGCTATTTGGGTCCACGGAGGCACTTTGCCATCAGAGGCATACAGGATGATCCCATAGGCCGCTATGATTGCCGCGCCATCGACAAGCGCGCGTTTCAGGCAATGCATGGCATCTGATCCACAGGGCGGGTCGGGCGGGGTGTCATCCGTCGCCGCCAGCGGTTCAACCTTGAGTATATTTGTCTGTGTGCTCATGCCACGTGTGGAGAAAAAAAGGGATTTCTTTTGTTGACACGTAGAAGTGTGCGGCATGTCCTCGCCGCCTTCCATGTCCACGCAGCAACGCCACTATGCAGCCGGCATCTTGCCCATCACGTGGTGCGGATCCACGGCACTGTTCCTGGTGGGCAAGGATGTGCGTGACGATTCGTTCTCCGATTTTGGGGGTCGGGTTGAGCGCGTGGACGAGAACTCCCCAGTGTCGACTGCCGTGCGCGAATGGTACGAGGAGACCCTGGGTGTGGTCCTGAGCGCCAAAGCCCTCCGCAATCGCATGCAGCCACACAACTGCCTGTGCCTCCGCAGCAGAACGCAGAATGGTCACCCGTACTACATGTATGTGGTCGAGGTCCCCTTCAGTCCCCACGTGCGCAATTCCTTCCATAAGACCCTGAATTTTCTCAAATACCGCAATTTGCACAAGGTCTATGTCGAGAAGACAGACATCCGGTGGGTCAGTTTGCACACCATGCTGTCCGACCTGCCCAAACGAGCCGTCTTTGCGTCGACAGTCAAGCAGCACCGTGACATCTTGGAAAAGATTGTGCAGAGCCGCGTGCCATGGAGCAGAGTCTGTGCCGACCACATGGCATCTCACGAACACGGCAAGGCTCGGCGCTTTGCGGTGGACGCTTCAGCGCAATAAAATGTTTGCGAGAACACATGTTGAGGAGTCTGGACTTGTTCTCTGGGGTGGGCGGTATCACACATGCGCTGCGAGGATTGGCGACTCCCGTCATGTACTGCGAGCGCGATGCGGGGTCTCTTGGGACCCTGAAAGCTCTGATGCACGCCGGGAAGATCCCCAAAGCACCCATCTGTGACGACGTGCAGAAACTCAATCCCGCCTCGGTGCCAAAGATCGATATCATTGCGGCCGGATTTCCTTGCATTGGGTTTAGTACGGTCGGCAAGCATGATGGATTGGAAAACGAGCAGTCGAGTTTGTTTGCGCATGTCGTCAGGCTCGCACGCACACTCAAACCACCCTTCCTGTTCTTGGAAAATGTCGCTGCAATTCTGGGCAACAAGGATTATGACCACATCGTCAAGCAGCTGACCAGTGCCGGCTACGACATGTACTGGGTCGTCTTACCCGCATTTGCTGTCGGCGCGCCTCAGAAACGGCTGAGGTGGTTCTGTCTGTGTGTGCGGCGCGGCGTGACGAGCATGCGCATCCGGCCATCCGAATCGTATTCCAGACACGCGTGGACCGCCGAGCCCGGCCCGCGTCTCATTCCACGCACGACCCTCGAAGCGACCACCGAGCGTCGACGTCGTTTGAAACAGCTTGGAAACTCGGTGGTGCCAGATTGCGTCCGTGCTGCCTTCTTGTCGCTGTGGACCGGATGCACCGTGCCCATGGTGGCCCTGTTGAAACAAAGCTCGAAAGGGAGCGGTGCGGTTCTGACATTGACGCCACCCAAAGCCCTCGGACCTCTGTCGCACGCCGATTCAAAAGCGTACGGGCGCGTGGTGGGCGGAGTATGGAGCTCGATTCCCAAACCGCCCGGTATGCTGGGTCGCCCGAAGCTGGGGTTGACGCTCATGCCCAACGTGTACAAAGCCGCGAAAGGCGTGAGGACCAGCGATCCAACCAGCGGCATCATGAAAGTTCCGGTGTCAATCGATATGTGGGCGACTCCTCGTGCGGGCAACGGATCTGTGGCATCCCATTTTTTGACAAAGCGCGGCTTGACGGATTTGGCCACGCAGCTGCGGTTCGAGAAAGGCACGCCCGCACTGGTCCGCAAAGGCGTCACGAATGCCGATTGGACGGATTGGTTGATGGGGTTCCCTCGTGGCTGGACCAAAAAATCTATGCTGAAACCATGACGAGCGCACGGGTCTCCTCGGTCCACATCCAATTGAAACATGATGGCATGCTGGCGCAGTATGGGTACGTGCATGTCGCGACCCTGAGTCCCGCACGCCGTCGTGCTGCCCTGCGCAAAGCCGGAGCTGCCTTGGGCTGGCTGCATCTCCTCAGGCGCCTGAATGTGCTGTACATCTACAACAAGAATCGACACCCAGATCTTGCCGACNTGTTTGAGCGCGACAGGGTGTANGCATCCGCCAAGTATGCGCTGTTCAAGTCAAAAAAGAAATCTTAGGCAAGCTCATATGGGTGGCAACTTGAATTTCAGCAATCTTGGCGGAAGCAGCGGTGGGAGCGGCGGCAATTCCACGATGATCATCATACTCATCCTGTGTTGTTGCTGTTGCCTCAGCAGTTGTGTGTTGCCGATCGGATTGTACATG
>JGI24890J29729_1001268_pt1 | contig 11847 bp, 9 predicted proteins | sample FreactcultureFD7_FD_29729 | JGI IMG/M metagenome (IMG submission 29729)
GGCTATAATTTCTTCTAGGTCTTGTTTGTTGATTAATACTGGCTCTTTCATTATGGTGTTGGTGTAACTGGATTCTGTAATGCGGCGATTGCATTATTAATTAAAATAATATTACCAGAGATTTTATTAGCCTGTGTAATATAACCATCTGCTGATACCTTTGCATTTGCAACAACAAGAGTTGCTTGTGTTTGGAAGTTTGCAATCTGAGCTTCACTTGCTACTAATAGGTTATTAAGCTGTTCTAGTGACTGCGTTGATAAATCTATATTTTGAATATTTGTGTTTTGATTTGGCATATAATTTATATTAATAATAACACGCTTTTAAGGTGGCGATAACCTAAGAAATCAACTTGATTTGGGCCGCCCCATAGTATGTCGTTGAAGTTCCGACAAATAATGTTGATAGAGCTATAACAGTGTTCGGATATGCGACAATTGTTGCGGTAGGGCATGAATATGCACCAGTTACCGTGATAGATGCCCACCCTTGTGGTTTACCAGAGACGGAGCTATTAGTTTCAGTGAAAAAATTGAGTAACGGTATGACAGAAGCGGCTGTTATTGCGGTTACATCGAGATACATTCCAACTTCATAAATATGGGCAACTCCATCATTTGGGGTCGTGTAGGAAAGTATTGTTGCTGAGCCTGTTTGACCAGATAATTTTGCTGTAGCAACAACTTTTGGAGTCGTAGTTGTTGAACCATCTGCCATAAGAGTTTGAGATGCTGTACCACCTGACTTCTTAATTGCAAGGGCAGTTATTTTTTTATCAAAAGTGATGTTACCTGAGCCATCACTATTGAATCCAAATCCGCTACCATCATATCCAAACACATTCGATATATTTACTCCAATTTGACCGTAAGTTGAATTACCTGGATTGTAGACATACATTGCCGACTGTGGACTATTGTCACAACTAAATCCTGAGTATGCTTGCCCGTTATATCCTTGACGAACTGTTCCTGAAAGGTAGGAAGCGTTCGCTGTAATAAAAGAAGATGTATCAATCGAAGATTTATATGAAGTAAGTTGTACTCCGGGATTGGCCTGTGAAGGCTGGATTAGACCAAGTACATCCCCATCATTGTAAATAGTTATATCTGTAAAAAAACTTGTATTAAATGGGACTGTATTTGGGCTTCCAGGAGGAGCCATATTTATATTGCCAGTTGGATCCCATGTGATATTTCCAGCACTTACATTTCCACTTCCGTCATTTTGAAATACTGAGTTACTATTCAAGTTAAGAGTTTGCGCTGATATATTACCAGTTGAACCGATAGTAGTGGTTCCATTTACATTCAATGAAATAATACCCATGTTTCCACTACTATCGACGGTAGCATTAGAAGTCCCCTGAAATGCACCAGAGCCGTTAGTGTACTGGATAGCATTAGCTGGACCGACTGCCGTCGTAACTGTAGGTGTAGCCCATTTGACTCCAAGAGCTTGTGTGGAGTCTGCGGTAAGGACTTGGGTGTTAGTGCCGACAGGAATACGGGCATTAGTTGTTGAATAACCATAGAGGTCACCTTTGGTGGTAAGCGGTGAACTTCCTACAACATGTAGCGGGTTTGCTGGTGTTCCTGTTCCTGTAAGAGTTGCATCAGTTGTAACCTTAGATAGTCCTCCCCCTTTCCATCGTTGGTCAATCGCTTTAATTCTTCCATCAATAATAGCCATTCCATCAAGAACCTTTTTTTCTACGATAGGTTCGATAATTTTCTCATCTATAACTGCATCTTTTCCGTCCTTTCCGTCCTTTGGTTTTGGTATTTGGGAAACGATAAAATCATAATCAACCTTAACGTCCTTGCCATTTTTTGCAATTTCAATCCATTCTTTTCCGTTGTATTGGTATAAATGACTCATTGACTTATGATATTAAGGGTATATAATGACCAACATGGAAACAATTAAACAAAGATTCTTTTCGTTTACTAGACCAGAAGGGAAATGCATTTTGTGGACTAATTATCTTGATAAAGATGGTTACGGTAGTTTTTACTTTCTCAAAAAAGGCAGACGAGCGCATCGTGTTGCTTATTACTTTGCCAATGGAGACATTCCACAAGGTATGGTTATTGACCACACCTGCAGAAATAGGGCATGTGTCAATCATCTGCATCTCCGATGTATTACTAAAAATCAAAATACCCTTGAAAACTCTTTGTCGGTAGGAGCTATAAATAAAGCTAAGGTTATTTGTAAGTTTGGACACCCTCTGGACAAGAGATATGGTAAACAAAGATATTGTTCTATTTGCCAATTGGAAAAAACAAAACGCCTCAGAAAAAAATGGCTTGTAGAAGCTAATAAGATTTTGTGTTAATTTTTGTACCATAAATCTCCTGTTTTTGGATTAAGTGGCTCTGTGTCACTGACAGTTAGTGGATTTCGACCATCAACTCCATCTACATAATCTATCCCTTTAATTGGGGTATACCCAGAATCTCCCTTTTCCCCTTTCGGGCCGATGACCTCCATCTTTTGTGTTTCCTCTGCAATAATAATAGCCCTATCTACCTTCTCCTCTAAAATAGATTTTGTAGTATCTATTTTGTCGTCAATAACATCAAGTTCATGGATTATGCCCGACTCTCCATTCTCGGTTATATTCAGTGTTCTTTTAAGTTTTTTCTGTTGCTGGAGGTTCATTATTTCGTCTTTGTTTTATCTAAGAGAGCGTTTAACTTTGACTTAATCTTCGCTACTGATAAATCAGGAGATATTTTATATTTATCAAGTAAGGTATTTAAATTCCTTTCTCCTTCTCTTGTTATTGAACCAGAGTCGATATACTTTACAGCGGTGTTTATTTCATCTTTTGTGGCGGTGTCTATTTGTTTTACAATATCACCATTTGAGAGCTTAACATAGCCACCTTGTTTACCTGGGATTGAATCTACATATTTGGCCGCTTTAGTTATCCCCTGTACGGTCTTGCTTTTAGGTTCAAATGACTGTACTGTTTTAGGCATGCTTAAATTTGTATTACTTGTAGGACTAACTGTTGGGGTGCTATTGCTATTAGCAGCGTTTCCACCTTTGTTCATAGTAGCTGGTGGAGTAGCGCTTGGCATTTGGTCTGAAAGATACTTCTGAACCTGATTAAATGCTTCGGGGTTAGTCTTCTCTAAATTGTCTAGCAATTGGCCTCTTAGTTGTGTTGGTATTCCTTCGATAACACTTTCTACAATACCTCCAAGGTGATAACCTCCGAGACTTCCAAGTATTCCGCCTCCAAGACTTCCACCTACCGAAGCACCTGCAATTTTACCACCCCACTTAGCAAGATTAGATGCCATAGTTCGCGGTACAGCCTTTCCATTAAGAGCTTCGAGGTAGTTAGCTGTCTGGTGCTGTTTAGCGAGAGCGGAGTTAAACTCCTTGACTGGTATTCCTTCAGGAGCTTTATCTTCAACCATTTTTCGTGCCGCATCAGCGATTGCTTTATTTTTTGTAGCTTCCATGTTAGTAGAAATATCCCCAACTGGACTATATTTTGCATTTATATCACGAACAATCTTTTCATCATGTAGGTCAGTAAGAGACATACCTTGAGGGTACTGCTTAGAGAGAGAAACCTTTGTTTCATTTAGATTTGAAATCATTTTATCCTTTGCTTCCGCAGTCATTTTAGTCTTGGCAATATTCTTTTCAGCCGCAGAAATAACATCTTGTACTGGTGTCTTAGGTACAGAAGTATTAGCCTTTTCGAGAGCTGGGCGTAGCATTTCATTAGATGTCTTGGCTGCATCGGCATGTATCTTTTCTGCTGTATCTGATGTAGAAAAAACCTTTTTACCCGTTGGGCTAGTTTCAACATTATCAGTTAACTTCACCCCATTTTGAATAAGAGAATTACTAATATCATGTCCATTATTTTGAGCTGTGGTATAAATATCTTTTGCCTTATTAAAGCCACTTGGCATCGTCGATGGTTTAGCCCACTGAGTTTTCTCAGTATTTGCCGCCATTTGTGTGGCTTTATTTTTTAGGGTAGATACAGCATTGCCTACTGGTTCAGTAATTGGTTTTACCGCTTTTCCAGCAAGTGTGCTTACATCTGAATCGAGATTTCCTGCTTCTGTAGCCGCATTTTTAACAGCTACTCCAGCTTCGGGTGTGGTTTTACCTCCTCCAAGTGCACCAACTACTGTAAGTAGATTTTGTAGTACTTCATCTGCGTTTGGATACTTCTGCATAAATTGCTGAAGTGCTGGAATATTGCTAATGGCGTTTGAAGCTGGGTCAGTGATATACTTTTTGACTGCACCAAGAGTATCAGAAATACCTGGAAGTTTGGCTGTCTCTTGTACCACAGCGGTTAATGGGGATAATGCTGTATTAAGTGAACCAGCCGCACCGCTGAGTAGTCCTTGTCCGATAGAACCAATATCTCCATTTTGTACTCCAGTGGCAATCTGCTCACCACCTTTTTGTATTTGATTTATACCGCCCATTGCGGCACTTTTAATTGCACTCGCCTCTGGTCGTTGAAATGGAGAAACATCTGCTGGATTGGGAGTTGGTTTCATTGCAGAATCAAAAGAGTCCCATGAGTTATTAGGTGATGATGCCGCCGTTGTCTGTCCCATTTGAGCTTTGTATTGCTGTATTTGCTGAGGAGAAAGTAGTCCTTGAGATTGTACTGGCTGTGATGGTGTAATAGGAGGTTTAGCCCCAGTCATCTGAGATTGATAGGTATTGATTTGTTGTGGTGATAGTGGTGCTGGAGGCATTTTATTGAGCTTGGGCTAACTGCAATGCTTGTGCTGGTGTTAACTCTGGAAATTGGGAACGAATAGACTGGAGTGCTTGTGCATTATCTGGAGAGGCTTTTGCGTAGGCTGTAGGGTCTGTATAATTTACACCTGGAATGTTAATCTGATAACCCTGATTTTTAAGATTGGAAAGTTGTGCTTGATTTTGGGGGGATAGGAAAGACGTAGCAGGGGGTTTGCCCATTCCGGCAGTATATGTAGCTTCAAGAGCATTTAAACGAGATGCGAGTAAGTCTACACCTGTTTGCACATATGCTTTCATTTGGTCTGGAGAAGAATTAGTTGATATAGAACCAAGATTTTTGATTTCAGTATCAGTTGCTCCGCCACTCTTGAATGTTCCAGCCAGTTCGCCTACTGAGGCATTTATATTTGTACTTGCCGATACAACTTTTCCAACCCCGAGAGCACTTTCTACTCCATTTTTAATATAATTGATAGCAGTCGGTCCAACATTACCAAGTGCAGAGAAGTTCTTTGTAAGGTCAATCATATGACCTACTGCTGTATTCAATGAGTTTATATTCTGAGAATATGAACCACTTGTAAAGTTCTTTTGAAGTGCCTGACGAACTGTATACTGAGAGGCACTGTACGTTGGGTCGTACTGAGCCGCCCAAGCATCAATTTGAGTCTTTTGTTTTGACCCAAGTCCAGCAGAAGATTGCTGGTAGTTTGCAACTTGTTTAACAAGTGCCTGAAATGGTTGAGGAATAGTAGCCAAAAAAGCAGCCTGACTTGTTGGTTCTGGTGCACCGCTATCTGTGAGTTGTACAGTCGGAACTGGTTGAGGATTCCCTTGAGGGTCTTGCGTACCACTTGAACCAAGTAAATGACCTGATGACTTATCATAAATCGCTGTACCTACTACATTTCCGAATTGGTCATGTGCATCACGGAACTCAAGATTAGACTGAGCAAGTTGCGCTGCATCTTTGTACTGTGTCTGCTGGAATTGAGCAACTTGCATAGCATAGTTTCTTTGGTCTGTAAGAGCTGTTGTAACAGTTTTAAATGTATCTTGGAGGGCACTAGCCTTATCATTAATCTGTGTATTAAGAACATCAAATTGCTTATTAATGATACTAAAATCTTGTGTTTGAAATTGATTCTCAATCTGTGCCATAGTCTGAGCCGCTGAATTGTCTAATGCCTGTATTTTAGACACACCTGAAGTAATAGCATTTGAAATCTCTGCTTGTGATTGTTGAGGTGTATACTCCCCTCCTGAACGTGCCATAGATTCTGTAACTGCACCTGTATAAGCAGAATTAGCAATAGATTGATATTGTTCGTTTTGAGTTAGGTTAGCTTGCATCGAAGTAACGAGAGCTTGCTGAGGAGCAGATAATGGCAAAGTTCCAGTTAAGAGTTGATTTAACTGTGAAGTCATCTGTTGATTAAGTGCATCTCGTTGTGCTTGAATATCTTGTTGCCCAGAAAGGTATTGGTTTGTTGCTTGATTGATTCCACCTTGAATAACGTCAGTATTAGGTGCTGTAGGAGGCTGTATACTGCCTGTAGGCGATTGATTAGGTGTCTGTGTAGAAGAAGTACTAGATTGCTGATTTTGTTGCGTTGTAGGACTGTTTTGAGTCGCTAAACCTAAAGCAGTATTTTTCTGGTCTAAAGCCTGTTGAGCTTGTTGCTGTTGTACTTGTACATTCTTTTGAGCAAGTGCCTGTTGGTCTTGTTGTGCCTTATTCTGTGCATCAATAGACTGTTGAACTGCTAAAGCCTGTGCTTGCTGTTGAGCAGAGGTTTGTAAGTTCTGAAAGTATGCTTGCTTAGAAGCGAAATCGGCTTGAGCATTACCAGATGTGACTACTGGAGATGTAGCTGTAGGTCCACCTGCTTGAACTGGTTGATAGCCCTGTGTATTTAAATACGCCTGTCCAGCAGAAATCTGAGAAGGTGTGGCATTAGCATTAGGGGTAGCAGTATATCCTTGTGCGTTGGTGTATGAAGTTGAAGTATTTGGAGTAGTGACATTAGATTGAAACGGTGAACTAGCCACTGTCGTTGGCCCGAGTGCTCCTGCTACTGATAGAGTATTTGCCATATACTAGGTTTTTATTAGTTTATAAAGATTATAGGTAGCAGAGTTAATTATCGGGCCAATAGTATTAGATGGATAATCCGTACTTGTTGCTACTGAGTTATTATTTGTAAGCGTATATCCATTAGGGCCGAGGTCTGTCGTTAGATTCGTTCCGAAACTGTAGTATGCAAGAAGATTGGCCTCACTACCTGTTAAGGTCGTCGGATAGAGATATTCATTTACAACTTGAGCCGAAGTCCATGGAAAGTTAAATATCTTTACATTAGTAATTTTTGCTGAGGCAAACACTGCGTATCTTGCCGCTTGACCAATTTGAATTCCCTGTGTCGCACCAGAAGAACCAGAACTTGTACTTGATGTGGTTGTACCCTGTAAGTTTCCATCTAAATACAACGACATAGTAACAGCATCATAGGTTACAACGATATTGTGCCAAGTAGAAGTTCCTAGTGCAATAGTTGGAGACGATAAAGAATCTTCAGTTCCGCCAGCGCGATTTCTTATATAATTTATGGTTCTACTACCACTATTGTAGGAATAATCAATTATTTGTTGTGATTGAGTTCCCGTGTCTCCAATCTGTAAAAATCCATAAGCACCAGAACTTATTTCTGTATCAAGTTTTGTCCAAAAAGAAATAGTGTACTTAGAAGTGGCGGTGATACCCATATTACTACCCGTATAGTTAAGATATTTATTTGTATTTGATGAACCAAAGTCTGCTGAATTTATTGCAAGGGCCGAAGACAGTCGTGGTCGAGCATAAGGAAGGTTGAAAGTTGTTGAACCATCTCCAGCACCATAAGTTCCACTTGCATAAGTAAAGAGATTGGCATAAGTTGAGCGTGAAACCGCCGCTCCATTTGTTAAAAGGTATCCTGTTGGTGCAGAAGAAGCTATAGTAGAAATTATTGTTCCTGATGAAGGTAAATTCGCAGTACCAAATGTCGAAGAAGCAAGTGTATCGGGTGTAACAAATAGTACAGCCGCAGTCGAACCCGTTGGGGTTCCCGCATTGACCTGAGCTAAAGTGGCTGCCTGTGCGATACCTTTGACTGTAGTTGAGGCATTAGCTGCTCCAGCTCCAGCAATAGAGTTCATGTAGAGAACTAGATTATTATAGAATGCCGCATCGTTAGACATGATGAACTTAGAAGCCCCAGCATGAGTCTTTTGGATACCTGAAGTTAGGGTATAAGGCTGTTTAAAGGCAAGAGATGATACACCAGTAAGAGTAGCTGTACCATTGGCATTCTGTGTAACGCCCGTAAAGAGGATTGCTTCTTCCTGTGAGCCGTTTCCTGGCTCGATTGTGCCGTAAGCAAAACTACCAAGGTCTGCCGTAACAATATTTGTTCCGTCAATACCTGTAAAAGACTGAAGAAGTAGTGTTGTATCACCTATTGATGCTCCCGACCCCGACAAAACAAAGGGTTGCGCCTGAACGAAGTTTATTGTTGATGGTGTTGATGGTGCTGACATTGTTTTAGTTAGTTATTTGTTAAATTGTATCATACTTTACTCCTTAATTTGAGCGTTTGTTGTACTTGAAGGTGCGGCGTTGAATCCAAAGGCGAGTAACTGAAAATTTTGGTCTGTACCAAGAATACTGAAGCTAAACTGGCACTCATAAAAGTCAAACCTAGGGAAAGTCTTGATGACACGGAACTTTGGTGGTAATCCTGTGAGAGAACTACTTGGATATGTACCAAGTCCCGACTCTCCATAAGGGGTCTTACCGAGGGAGTTAGACTGATTTTGCGCCCCAATAATTGTATTATCATCTCCAAGAACGGTAAATGTCTGTTGGGTAAGGTTTCCGTCCTCCTCGTAGTTAATCGTACAGTTTAGAGTGGTGTTTCCCGTGATATATCCTTCGATATAAAACTCATTAGCGTTTTTTAGAGTTGTGCGAGTTCCTTCATTCTGGTATGAGAAGTTTGCAACTACGAGATACGGATTTCCCTCACCGTACGAAGTTGCGCGGTCTGAATATCCAGTAAAAAGCTGATACGACTCCCCTGTGTTATATGAGTGTCCATAGATATTTCCATTCACTGTGTAGAAACGGGTAACTGGAATTGTCTGTGGTGCTTCCCATGATTTTGTAATGAGAGAGTAGATACGAATTATACCCGATTTAGGTACTGAGGCATAAAGATAATATCGGTTATAGAACACATGACCATAGGTAAAGTCATAAGTATCAAAATCTAATTTAATACTATCGGAAATGTTCGTGGTTTGGGGTACACCAAGGATATTCTCCAACTGCCCCATGACATCAAATGTCGGTTCATTCGTGATGGCGATAACATTGTTCTTCATGTTGTTAATCAATCCTTGGGACTGCGCCGCTTGACGAGGATTTGTTTTAAGAAGTTTCACAGTAAATGTCTCGATTGTAAGAGCCACTGTTCCATTATATGAAGATGATTGAACGAGGGAAGTGTTATACCAAAAATTCTTTCCCGCGGTTACATACATTACATCTTGCTGGGGTACAAATCCTACAATGTTGTCATCTAGAGTCGCCGTTGCCCCATCTCCTGGGACACGGATACCAGCATTTGCCCAGCCAAAGTCCTTAAAGTTATTGGTCTTTGACATGTAAATGGCTGGAGAAGTAAGGGAACCAATGAAAAGCTGGTTGTTTAGAGTTGCAATCAATCCGTTAGCAAATGTTGAAGAAGGTGCGGCTGAGTTTGTCCCGCTAAATGACGAGTTAGCTACAGTTACTACTTTTTGAACCGCAATATCTCCCGCATAAACTGTGTTCGCACCAGAGGTTGGGTCTGGAGATACACCAGTAAATGTACTTCCTGAAATACCCGTATATGTGTAAGTTACTCCACGAATTAAAAGCTGGAGATTGGCAGTGTTATACCAGCCACGAGTGTTAATATCATTTGTTACTACAATCGTATTTGAAGTAGTTGAGACAACTGTGTCATACGCACCACTCCACTGGAAGATGTTTGATGTTCCATTGACGAATAGACAGTCTCGGACTAACTCTGTGGTATTCCAAAATGTCGTGAAGTTATATGAAACCGTAGTCAATCCCGTGAGAAGGTCTGCCCAGAATACATTTGAATTAGCGTCCACCCAACGGAATTGTAATTTTCCGTTGCTTCCCGCAGTCGTAAGTCCACCTGCACGCATGTGTATTTCTGAATTACCTTTAGAGTTCCAGTCAAACGAAGAAAGGATAGGTGCTTGAACTGATGATTTTTCGACCGCTATGTATGCTCCAGTAGGAGTTCCTGAGATTGTGATATAAGTACCAGCTATCGCATTTGCGTTCGTTGTAGCGAATCCTAGCGTCGTAGACGAGGCGTTAATCGCATAATATCGAGAACCTGATGTAAGTCCTGTAATACCACTAGCAAATACGACTTTTACATAATCTCCTGTATTTACTCCGACAGTTGAAGTTAGAGTAACCTTATTAGAAGAAATGGCGGTTGTGGCTACATACAGAATACTTGAACCATCAATTTGATACCCTTGGCGTGTTTGGAGACGCTCTGAAACATTGGAGAGGATATTTTGTGAACCAACAACAAGAACACCAGCGGGAAGGTTGGTTATATCCTCTCGGTTTCGATATGTCTTAGGAAACTGGCTGACGATTGATATTTCTTTAACAATCGCTTGTCCAATTCGTTTGGACTTAGTGAATGCCATTCCCTGACCTTCTGTTTGTCCTTGTGTTGCTGGCATTATAGATAGAATTTACGCCCTACATACTTTCCGTATCCACCCTTTTGCTGAGTGTAATAACTTGTCCTTGGTTTAGTTACCTGACTCTTATTTAACGCCGTATATCGTGTCTTTCCTTTCTGGTATTCCTGACCGAAGAAGTTTGAATCGAAGAACATCGCTGATAGACCCTGAACCTGCTGAGTGGCGTAGAAGGCAAGAAGGTTTAGATATAGGTTGTAGCTTTCAGTATCGAGGTTGATGAGGTTTGAGTTGTCTGTAACAGTCTCTTGAAAAGCTCCCGTAGTAGCGTCTCGATACATATACTTTGAGTAATACTCAAGCTGTCGATAGAGTCCAAGAGTTGAGACGATATTATCTACACAAATACCTGTCTGATTCGCTGCTACAGTAACTCCGACATAGATGTAGTTGATTGCGGTAACAACTGGACTTCCGACCACTGTAGCTCCAAGCCAATTAGCGGCGATAAGATTCCAGCCTGTCTGAAATGCGTTACCCCCGAATTGTGTAGAAGATACGATTGAGTAGTAGTTAGAAGATGACGACCCAATACGAAGTTCTGTTGAAGTAAGTTGAGAACCTGTCGGAAGATACAGATAATAGAAGAAAGTAGATTGATTGAGGTTAGAGGTGAGGTCTGTAGTAGCTGGGAGTGTCTCAGAGATGTAACCTGTTCCTGTTGTTGCATTGAATGATAGAGAACCCGAACCCGAAGCGAAGTTAGTGTTATTAACAGCTAATGTACTTGCTGTACCTCCCGCTGTCCAAGTATTAACTGCATTACAAGTATCAAGTACTACTCCATTAGGAAGTGAGGTGTCATTGATACGAATTGTCTTTACTCCTCCATTGAATTGAACTGTGAAAGCTGAAGGCGGATTAAATAGATTTTTAGCAACATCAAAATCTTGATTATACATCTGTCCATCTACTTGATAAGGTGTTCGGTAATATGGAGGAGCAATATCAATAATTCGATTACCTTTAAGGTCTGCTGGACAAGCATAATCCCACACCTGACTAAAAATAGGAGATGCTGTTGTTACCTTTCGTATTGTTTCCTGTGGGTCAATATCGCCGAGAAGTTGTCGTGCAGTACGATTATGGAGTCCGCTTAAATTCTGTACCTTATTGAGGTTCGTACCATGCAACACGGCCGCTAAATCTGCGTTTGCCTGTGTGATGGAATATAACATATTATTTATTCAAATATTACAGTTATGTCCTCAGTCGCACTTAGGGCAACAGAAAGGGAAG
>JGI24890J29729_1001269_pt1 | contig 11841 bp, 10 predicted proteins | sample FreactcultureFD7_FD_29729 | JGI IMG/M metagenome (IMG submission 29729)
TGGCAAAGGATCACAGCAGTCCCAACATCGATTACACAACCATTCACATTTGGGTACAGAACTGGGGCTATTATAACCCCGCCAAAGCAGATGCTACGTATGACTCCGCACTGCGGTATGCGTTGAATTATCTGGAAGAGCATGAAGCGATTTCAAAAAAGATCAACAAGCCGATGGTATTGGAAGAATTTGGAATTTCCAGAGATCTGAATAATCACGTTCCGCTTTCTCCTGTAACCGTTCGCGATAAATATTACGAGCGATTATTTGAAGAGGTTTATACCCGGGCAAGCAAAGACAGCAGCGTGCTGGCCGGATGTAATTTCTGGGCGTGGGCAGGGGAAGGCAGGCCGCGCGTGCCCGAAGATATGTGGAAGCCGGGTGATAATTTCATCGGCGATCCTCCACACGAAGCACAGGGATGGTATTCCGTTTATGATAAGGATTCTACAACGAATGGCATCATAAAGAAATATGCTGATAAACTGAATAGTATAGGAAAGTAAACGAACTACAAATATTACGTTGAACCAGCGCTTTTTTAGTTAATGAGATGAGCAATTCAATTTTAGTAGGGGCTGATATCGGAGGATCGCATATTTCGGCATCGTTGGTAGATCTTCAATCCATGACAGCTTTGAAGGATGCGCACGTACGTGTTCACGTCAACTCGCACGGAACGGTAGATGAAATTATCAATGCCTGGGCGGAGGCGATCGAGAAACTTTTCTCAACGCATAAAATAGCGGTAAAGAGAGTCGGAGTGGCAATGCCCAATCCGGTCGATTATGAATCGGGGATATCGTTTATCAAAGGCATCGATAAATATGATGCGCTGTACGGATTAAACATCAAAGAACTCTTGTCAAAACGCCTGGGCATCAAGCCAACCGATATACGGATGAAGAACGATGCCGGGTGTTTTTTGCAAGGCGAGGCGTTAGGGGGCGCTGCAAAAGGATACAAAGATGCAATAGGATTGACTATAGGAACGGGTATAGGAACAGCCCGCTACCATAAAAATATTGCCGAAGATGCCGACCTGTGGCATGCATCCTTTCGCGATGGAATGACGGAAGATTATATTTCATCGCGCTGGTTTGTGAAACGGTATTTTGAGTTGTCGGGCAATCCTGTGAACAATGTTAAAGAGCTTGCCGCCCTTTATAAGCTGGATAAAAATGCGCAGGCCGTTTTTACGGAATTTGCCGATAATCTGGCAGAATTTTTAGTTTCCTTCGTCGAACTTGATAATCCGGAAGTGATTGTCATCGGCGGAAATATTTCAAATGCATCCGCGCTGTTTTTTCCGGCACTAGAAAATAGGTTAAAAGAACACGCTATCGAAATCCCCATTCATAGAGCAGAACTTGGTGAAGAGGCCGCCATTATTGGTGCTGCGAGCTGCTGGCTGGAGAAAAAGAACTCCTCCACCATCCTTAGTTCATAAGAGGATTAGAACTTAATTTATCTTATGTTAGCGGCGTTTTTACCTAATCCAAAATTTGTACAATGGAACAACATGCACAAAAAAATTACGGATCAGCGTTAGCAACCCTGGTATTGGTTTTTTTCTTCTGGGGATTTTTAGGCGCATCCAATGGTATTTTTATACCTTTCTGTAAATCACATTTTAATCTTTCGCAGTTTGAATCCCAACTAATTGACTCCGCATTTTACGGAGCCTATTTTATCGGATCGTTGATATTGTACCTGGCCTCCACGGGTATTGGTTATGATATCCTGAACAAGATCGGCTTCAAAAAAGGTATTATCTACGGACTTCTCATATCGGTGCTCGGCGCAGCGACGATGATCCCTGCCGTTAATTCGGGAAATTATTTTTTCATTCTGGGTGCGCTGTTCATTATTGCGCTGGGGTTCTCACTTCAGCAAACAGCGGCTAATCCATTTGCAATCGCCCTGGGAGATCCCGTTACGGGCGCCAACCGTTTGAGTCTCGCAGGCGGGGTGAATTCTTTTGGCACAACCATCGGGCCGATCATTGTCAAGCTTGTTCTTTTTGGAACAGTGGCTGCAGGCGCTGTTGCTACAGCTTCGCTTAGTTCTATTAACTACCTCTATATAATTCTGGGAGGCGTATTTCTTTTAGTGGCAGGAATTTTCGCCATTGCCAAAATGCCCCGGGTAACAACGGATGAAGAATTTGAGAAGACCGGAAAAGCCACCAACGCTATGTTCGCCATTACGGGTCTCATCATCGTGTTAATTGTAATTGGCAATCTTCTTCCTGAGAATTACGGAACCGCTGGGAAACCGGCACTTCTCGTAACGGCGCTGATCGGCATCTTATTAATACTTTTTGTTTCGTTGAACGCGGCCCAAAAAAATAGTAGCGGTTGGGGAGCGATGAAGTATCCTCAACTTGTGTTGGGCATGATCGCGATCTTCGTATACGTAGGTGTCGAGGTTACGATCCAAAGCAACATGGGCGCCTTACTCAAAACACCTGAATTCGGTGGATTGGATGAGTCGAAGATATCCCAATACATTTCGCTTTATTGGGGTAGCCTGATGATCGGCCGTTGGACCAGCGCCATAACCGTATTCAATCTCAGCAAATCAACCAAGCAAATTCTGACAGTGGTTGTTCCATTCATTGCTTTCGCTGTTATCTTAACCGTCAATCATCTGAGTGGAAATGAAGTGGGCGACTTATACATCTATGCAGTGTGCATTGTCGTATTGATCGTTGCCAACTTATGGGCCAAAGAAAAGCCGGCAAAACTTTTAATGATCCTCGGGCTTCTGGGAATTTTAGCCATGCTTGTTGGCTTGTTCTCCACTGGCAAAGTCGGATTGTTCGCTTTTATCAGCGGTGGTCTCGTTTGCTCGATCATGTGGCCGAGTATTTTTGCGTTAAGCATCACCGGTCTGGGAAAGTTCACCAGCCAGGGGTCTGCATTTTTGATCATGATGATCTTGGGTGGCGCGATCATCCCGCCATTGCAAGGTGGTTTTTCTGATATCGCCAATATTCATGTTTCCTACTGGCTGCCGGTGTTATGTTTTGCATACCTGGCTTTCTTTGCCTGGAAGGTGAGCGACGTACTCAAGAAGCAGGGCATCGACATGGAAAATATATCGGCAGAAGGCGGTCATTGAGAATAGTTAAATGTTAATGGTTAATAGTTAAAGGCCATTGACATAAACTACTATTAACTTTTAACTTTAACGATTAACTTTTAAAGGAAATGAAGCTCGAATTAAAAAGCACCGACAAGGCAGGTATCTTCAAAGAAGTGGAAAAATACCTGAAAGATCTGAGCCTGGGAGTAGTGGCAAAAGACCAGGAAAGACCCTGGGGCGGTTTTTTTGTGATAGACGAAAAGCAGGCTCAAGAGTTTGGAAAATTATTTTTTCCCGAGATCAACCTGGCGGATTTGCGCATCAGCGGAAAGCTGAGTCCGAAGATTTTACTGGTGCAACCCGAAAAAAGATTATCCTGGCAATACCATCACCGGCGCGCTGAAATATGGCGTGTCATCGGCGGTACGGCCGGTGTTGTGACGAGCTTTACCGATGAGGAGACGGATAAAGTGGAACTGAAATCAGGTGATACAATCCGCCTGAAACAAGGCCAGCGTCATCGTCTCATCGGGCTGAAAGAATGGGGAGTCATTGCAGAGATCTGGCAACATACCGATGCCGGTAATCCTTCAGATGAAAATGATATTGTGCGGGTGCAAGATGACTTCGGAAGATAATTTTAACTAAAATCCAGATTGAACGCCGGTGCATGTAAAATATGAACCGGCGTTTAATTTTTTAAAACAGCAACCGTAAGACAGCATGAAACCAAAAGCTTTTCTTTTCGATTTGAACGGTACGATGATCGATGATATGCGTTATCATCTCGAGGTATGGTCGGAGATTGTCAACAAGGATTATGGAGCCGGCATAAGCCGCGAGGAAGTAAAGAAGAACATGTATGGCAAAAACGAAGACCTGCTGTTCAGGATTTTTGGCAAAGAAAAATTTTCGCGTCAGCAACTGGATGAGATCTCCATTGAAAAAGAAAGAAGATACCAAAAAATTTACAAGCCGCATCTTGATCTGATTCCGGGATTACATGATTTTTTAAAAAAGGCGGAGAAGAATGGTATTAAAATGGCCATCGGCTCTGCAGCGATTCCGTTCAATATTAATTTTGTTTTGGACAACCTCGGCATCCGGCATTATTTCAGTGCGATTGTCAGTGCCGAAGATGTCGAGAAAAGTAAACCCGATCCGGAGACGTTTACCAAGGGCGCGGATATTTTAAAAGTCGATTATCCTTCTTGTATTGTTTTTGAGGATGCTCCAAAGGGAGTAGAGGCAGCACAAAATGCTGGCATGAAATGCGTTGTTTTAACGACCATGCATGGTAAGGAAGAATTTAATCAGTTCGATAACATCCTGATGTTTGTATCTGACTACAAAGATCCCGGGCTAAATAAATTATTTTGAGTATATTTCGTAGCGAGACACAGTTTAACCTCAACCCCCTCCAGTATGAATCGAATGGATTTCTACCATCGCGTACTCATCCTCAGTGCACTACTACTACTATCATTGTCAATCACTGCCATATCGCAGGACATGCAAGATATTGTCTACCTGAAAAACGGTAGCGTTATCAGAGGCACCATTCTGGAGATGATTCCGGGTGTCACCATCAAAATTGTAACGGCTGACAGAAGTGTCTTTATCTATAAAATGGAATAGGTGGAGCGAACGGCCAAAGAGGAACTGACGCCTGTTAAAAGACATGGCAGGCACGAATATGAACGGGATGAGCCGGAGGAAAAATACAAAGCCGCACCATCGAAGGGTTACTTTATAATGGCAAAGGTTGGTCCGAGTGCACATATTGATTTTGCTGTAAGCAGTATCGATGCTACGGTGGGAATTATTAATGGTTTTTATTTGAATGAATTTATTTCATTGGGAGTCGGCGCGCATGCAACTCAATATACGTTCAATTCGAATCCCACGGCAAGTGTGATAGCATACCCTGTTTTTGTTGATGTACGATTTTATATTCCAAAGAGGATGGTCAGTCCAATGTTCAGTTTTCAGCTTGGGTATGGGTTTACAGGTAAACGAATGTTGCCGACAGAACAGAATACATATGTTGAATTTATACCGAAGGCGGGTGGTAGCGGGGCGTACATGGCGTTCAGCGGAGGTGCCCGCGTGAGTATAACGAAGACATTGTCAATTATTGCTGAAGGATCGCCGACGTTTCAGGTATTTGAAGGTGAGCAAATGCATTATGTAGTCGGTTCAGGCGAGGAGTTTGAACCGGCGGGAAAGAAGACAATTCTGTCATTTCAGTTCAATGTGGGTGTTAGCCTGAGCCTTGGCAAGAAAAATACTAAATGAGCGCGATTATGGGACTCTCACATTACCATTTCCCCGGATCATCCACTTATACGAAGTCATTTCGCGCAAAGCCATCGGGCCGCGCGCATGGAGTTTCTGCGTGCTGATGCCGATCTCTGCACCCATTCCAAATTGAGCGCCATCCGTGAAGGCTGTTGATGCGTTTGCGTATACCGCAGCAGCATCGATGCTCAACAGAAAGTTGTTAATAGTTTTTTCATCTTCCGCCACAATCGCTTCACTGTGTTTCGAACTGTAGGCGCCGATATGATCGAAAGCCTCATCGGCATTTTCAACCGTTTTGATGCTCATTTTGTAGTCGAGGAACTCGGTGCCGAAATGCTCGTCTGTTGCTTTATCCAGCAATTGTTCCGGATACTTTCCGTGCAGCATGGCATAGGATGCTTCATCCGCAAAAATCCGAACATTTTTCTCGGCTAATTTTTTTATCAGCGCAGGAAGGTCTTGTATTCTTTTTTTATGGATCAGCAAGCAATCCAGTGCATTGCAAACACTCACGCGCCGCGTCTTCGAATTGAAAATGATATCGGCTCCCTTTTGTACATCACCACTCTCGTCAAAATAGACATGCACGATGCCGGCACCAGTTTCAATAACAGGGACCTTTGCATGATCGCGTACGTAATTGATCAGATTCTGGCTTCCGCGCGGAATGATCACATCTACAAAACCGACAGCATGTAAAAGTTCATGCGTGGCTGAACGATCGGCAGGCAATAGCGTGACCACGTCAGGATTGATGTCATTCTTTGTTAACACATCTCTGATGATGCCTGCACTATATCGGTTCGAGTATTCTGCGTCCGATCCTCCTTTCAGTAAACAGGCATTCCCCGATTTCAGGCATAGCGAAAAAACATCGTACGTAACATTGGGCCGGGCTTCATAAATTATTCCGATAACACCCAACGGTACCGTTATCTTTTGTAGTTTCAATCCGTTTGGAAGCTCCTTTTTTTCAAGCGTGATGTGTAAAGGTGAAGGCAACCCTGCAACACCGCGCAGATCCTTTGCAATATCCTTAATTCGTTTTGGTGTCAATTTCAACCGGTCATAGGCCGGATTATCTTCCGCCATGCGATCCAGATCTTTTTTGTTCTCCCGCAGGATAGCATCCGTGTCAGCCTCAATAGTATCGGCCAGGGAAAATAATACCCTATTTATTTTATCTTCTGACGACCGCCCCAACGAGCGGCTTGCCTTCTGAACGGTTTTAAAAACGCTTTCTAACATCCGATGATCATTTAAAAAAGGCTTCGAGCTCCTAACTACGAGCTGCTAGTCGTGTGGGTGTGGGTTTAGTAAAACCTTAAACCTAAGCCTAAGGTTGAGCCTTGATGTTATTGAGTTTATTTTTTTTAAACTTCAAACTTCAAACTTCAAACTTCAAACTTCAAACTTCAAACTTCAAACTATTATCAGTGCAAATACAAATGATCGTAATGAACAATAGGCTTCTGATTTTTCATTCCCATGACCTCTTTTGATTTTTTATAGTCATAACGTGCAAGACCCAATCCGAGTTCACGATCCTGCTCGTCTACAATTGTTATAATATCTCCTTTTTTAAATTTCCCCATCACTTTTATAACCCCCACGGGAAGCAAGCTGGTAGCCTTGGAAGAAGATAGTACTTCTTTTGCTCCCTGGTTGATCATTACCTTTCCTTTAGGCTCTTCATAGGCATGGGCAATATACTTCTTTAGGTTGGAAGCCAGTTTCTTTGCCGGAAAGCGTGTCCCAACTTTTTCGTTGTCGAGAATTTTTAAAACAACATTTTCCGTACGGCCGTTGGCAATATGTACCGGAATGCCCATGTCGGCGATCTTCTCGGCCGTCGCGCATTTGGTTAAAATACCCCCGCGGCCAAAGCCTGATTTTTTGCCGCTTGTAATTTTTTGCAGATCGATCTCTTTGGCATCATAAACGCTTATTAATTGCGTGCCCGGAAGTTCGGGATCCCCATCATAAACACCCTCTACGTTTGTCAGAATGATCAACATATCTGTATTCATCATTGCACTGATGAGACCCGCCAGTTCATCATTATCGGTGAACATGAGTTCAGTAACGGAAACCACATCGTTCTCATTAATGACGGGAACAATGGTGTTGCTTAGTAAAGCGGATAAACAGTTTTGCATGTTGAGATAATGATTACGCGTTTTGAAATCTTCCTTCGTAACCAGCACTTGTGAACAAAGCATATCCTGCTTATTGAATGTCTCTTTATAGAGTGAAATTAATTTGACCTGGCCGATGGAGGAGAGCACCTGGCGCTGAACTACGGTGTCGGTCTTCTTTTTGAATTGGTACAGGCTTCTGCCGGCAGCAACGGCACCGGAAGAGATCAGTATAACCTGATATCCTTTAGTTTGCAGGGTTTTTATCTGTCTCGAAATGTTCTGAATGACCTGCTCATCCAAAAGTCCCTGGCTATTGGTTATTACGTTTGAACCGACTTTTATCGTTATTAACCCGGCATGATCGCTCATAATCTCACAAATTGACGAAAACAAATTCCAATAATACCATTTTTATCATATTCGGTGTTATCCCCCAATGATGTCAAATTAAGGCTGTGAAATTAACAGGTATTTAGTTCTGTTAGGTAGTGTATGAATTTCTTTAGCCATTATATTTGTCAGGATGTCAACTGCCTTTCATGAATGATTTTTTAGCCGCCAGATCGCAAATGGCGCTATCGCTGGGCTTTCATATTATTTATGCCTGTATTGGCATGGTGATGCCTTTTTTTATGGCGATATCTCATTATAAATGGCTCACCACAAAAAATGTTGTCTATAAAAATATTACGAAGGCCTGGAGCCAGGGTGTGGCCATTTTTTTTGCCACCGGCGCGGTATCGGGTACGATGCTTTCTTTTGAGCTTGGTCTGTTGTGGCCGGGGTTTATGCGGCACGCAGGGCCGATCTTCGGTATGCCGTTTTCACTGGAAGGAACGGCATTTTTTATCGAAGCGATCGCCCTGGGTTTTTTCCTGTATGGATGGGATAAATTTAATCGCTGGTTTCATTGGTTTACGGGCGTGGTTGTTGGTGTTAGCGGACTGGCTTCGGGCATACTGGTTGTATCGGCCAATGCGTGGATGAACAGTCCCGCAGGATTTGATTTTGTGAACGGTGAATACCTGAACATCGATCCGATCAAAGCGATGTTCAACAAAGCATGGTTTTATCAGTCGATACACATGACACTGGCGGCTTTTTCGGCCACCGGTTTTGCCGTAGCCGGTGTTCATGCGCTCATGATCCTGCGGTCGAAAAATGTTTTATTTCATACGCATGCTTTTAAGATCGCCATTGTTTTCGGAGCGATAGCATCCATACTTCAACCCCTCAGTGGTGATTTTTCCGCAAAAGATGTTGCCAAAAGACAGCCCGCCAAACTCGCCGGGATGGAGGCGCACTTTCATACGCAAAAACACGCCCCCCTTATTATCGGCGGCCTGCCGGATGAAAAAAATAAGACGGTTGACTATGCGATTGAACTTCCCGGAATGCTAAGCTTTTTGGTTCACGATAATACAGAGCAAGAAGTGACGGGGCTCGATAAATTCCCCGATGCCGATCAGCCTCCTGTAATCATAACACATTTTGCTTTTCAGATCATGGTGGGCATTGGTATGTTTCTGATGTTGTTGTCGTTGCTTTATTTCATTTCTATACGGTATAAAAATTGGTTTCGGGAAAAATGGTTCTTGAAACTTTTTGTACTAGCGACACCAGCAGGTTTTTTGGCAGTCGAAGCAGGTTGGACGGTTACCGAAGTGGGCCGTCAGCCATGGATTATTCACGGTATCATGCGTACAAAAGATGCTGTTACCCCGATGCCCGGTATTCAATATTCGTTTTATTTGTTTACATCGATCTACATCATACTGTCGGTCACCGTTATCTTCCTGTTGAAAAGACAGATTACGATGGTTCCAAAGCTTTACGATGAAGGACATTCTTCCCGATGATATATGGAGTATATTATTATTACATATTTATTTTTCTCGATACTTCTGTACGTATTATTAGGCGGTGCTGATTTTGGCGCCGGAATAGTTGAATTGTTTACGTCCAGAAAAAATAAAAGGAAGACCCGGAAGACATTATATCACGCCATCGGCCCTATTTGGGAAGCGAACCATATGTGGCTGATCATCGCTATTGTCATTCTCTTTGTAGGATTTCCGGGTATTTATACGGAGATGTCAATATACCTTCATATTCCGCTGGTGTGTATGCTTATCGGTATTATCGCACGCGGCACTGCATTTGTCTTTCGGCACTATGATGCCGTAAAAGATGAGACACAACGCATCTACAACCGCATTTACATGTTGTCGAGTTTTGTAACGCCTCTTTTTTTAGGCATCATCGCAGGCAGTGCCATCTCCGGACATATTGATCCAAACGCCGGGACGTTCGCAGGCCTGTTTATTTTCAGCTGGCTAAATGTTTTCTCTGTCGGAGTTGGTTTTTTTGTTGTTGCGCTTTGTGGTTTTCTGGCATCGGTGTATTTGATTGGAGAAGCTGATAATGACGAAGACAAGCAACGTTTTGTCAACAAGGCAAAACATTGGAATATTATTGCCGTACTGTGCGGTATACTGGTTTTCGTGGCATCGGTGGCGGATCATATTCCGTTACTATTCTGGATATTTGGAAATGCAGTAGGCCTGGTATCCGTTATCCTGGCATCCCTTTCACTGATTGTATTGTGGTATCTTGTTTACAAAGGCAAGGCATTTATTCTGCGCCCGTTCGCGGCCTTTCAGGTTACGATGATCATGGTGGCTATCAGCTATGCGCACTTTCCTGACTTTATCATCACACACGGAGGAAATAATTTTTCATTGCTCGAAAATCTGGCGCCTGCTAAAACATTAAATGCCCTGGGATGGGCTTTACTTATCGGAAGTGTATTCATTCTGCCGGCACTATTTTATTTGTATTATAGCTTCCAGAAGAAGTCCGAATTACTTGAACGGTAATTAAAATGATGGATGTGTTTATAACTTGAGAATACCGTTGGTTGGAAGTAATGTCCAATGGAAATTGTCTTTTGTTGTTCCTTTATATTTTTACTGTTATGATTCGCTACTATTTGCTTTTACTTTTTCCGGTATTCTCTGTGCTGATATTCTCCTGTGGCGCTAAAAAGAATCCGGATGAAACTGATAACTCAGAAAAATGGGTTAGGCTTTTCAATGGCAAGGATCTTGCTGACTGGCAAATAAAAATTTCCGGTTTCACGCCGGGCGAGAATTTTGGCAACACGTTTCGCGTACAAGACAGTATACTGATGGTGCGCTACGATCAGTACGATAGTTTTAATAATATGTTCGGCGGTATTTACTATAAAAAGAAATTCTCAAACTATCGATTGAAAGTAGAATATCGTTTTGTTGGTGAGACTACCCCGGGAGCGCCCGTATGGGGATTCAGAGATAGCGGTGTACAATATCACTGTCAGGATCCGTCTACACTGGAATTGACGCAATCTTTTCCCATATGCCTTGAATACAATCTGCTTGGCGGGAATGGAAAGGACGAAAGACCTACCGGTGAGATATGCGCCAACGGAATAAAAATTATGGTTGCTGATAAGGTTAATGATACATACTGTACCCCGCCTGTAGTAAAGAAGACATTTCACGGCGATCAATGGGTTACGTTGGAGATCGATGTGCAGGGAGACAAAATACGGCATTACGTGAACGGAGGAGAGATACTCGCAGTTGAAAATCCGCGGTATGATTCTGCTAACAGCATGGCAAAACATTTTATAGTTAACGGCGATAATAAAGTAAAAGAAGGATACATATCCCTGCAATCGAACAGTCATCCGATTGATTTTCGAAAAATTGAGATCATGGAATACTGATCATACATTGGCATTACCGGAATTATAGTGTCTTCAACGACATTTGTAGAACGATGCTTTTTTATTTCTTACTTTAGCTTTCAGCTATAGCCCATAAATGGTATGAATTACGTATGAGATTTGTAAAAATATTTTTGATGAGACGGCTGATGTTAATAGGAATCACAGTAATGGCAGGATGCAGTAAAAGCGATAAAGTAGTTCCCGTAACACCTCCTGTAAATGTTTCTGTTTCGGTAGATGCGGCGAATGATCAGCAGATCATCAGGGGCTTTGGTGCTGCGACGGTTTTTTTACCTACAGTTCCCTTGAGCAATGGCGAGTTGGATCAGCTTTTTGGAACCGGTACAGACCAAATCGGATTGAGCATACTTCGTATCCGGATCGCGAGTGACGATGATCCATCCTGGCGGGCGCTTGAATTATCGAATGCTTTGGGAGCTAAAAGTCGTGGGGCTATGGTTATAGCAACTCCCTGGAGCCCTCCGGTCAGGATGAAAAGTAATAGTAGTTTAATAGGTGGTTCTCTTAACA
>JGI24890J29729_1001270_pt1 | contig 11830 bp, 12 predicted proteins | sample FreactcultureFD7_FD_29729 | JGI IMG/M metagenome (IMG submission 29729)
CCACTTCGCTTTCGGGCTCAAGTACTACACCTTCGACGATCAGAGCGTCTTCCTCATCAACGCTGACAGTTCCGACGACAAGCACTCCTCTCGAAGAAGAGGACGAGTTTGACGATCTTTACGGCGACACTCGTTACTCACAAATTGCGCCAACTCAGCCAGAATCCGATCGTAACGATGGCCAAGCTATGTCCTTGATATCGGTCGTCGATCAAAGCACCTCTTCATCTCAATCTTCCTCGAATCCTCTTTCTCCCCTCGCCCAACGATCCACCTCGAATCACGTCGAGCATAGGCGCATCCTTCTCGACATTGCCTTCAAGGACGCTAATCAGTCGCGTATCAAGTTCTGTTTCGATATGGCTCATCGTTCGGTGCTGTCACTCAAAGCGAATTCCATCACCGCAAGACTACATGGGGACAGTGCTATAGGGATCGAAGCTCCTTCGGTATCAGAAACTATGGTGAGCTTCAGCTTTGAATCATTGAAGTAGAAGACGCGAGACTGACTTCCGGTTCGTTTCGAACAGCTCGATGTTCTCCAAGTTTCGAAAAGAGCTAGCGGTATCGCTTCTGCTCGGCTCAAAGTTCGCCCTCTCACCCTTCTCCCACCTCCATCCTCCGTCGATGAGCGGGTCAGCGGGAGTCCCCCGAAACGACAGCGTCTCGTTTGATCTTACCTTATCTTGAATAGGTATCCCTAGATTCTCCTTCTCGATTATTCCCTCACTCTTCACGATATCCTCTCGTCGTTATCCATATCCCCTCTCGCAAAACCTCGCATGCTGACTTTACAACCTGGAAATGACCTTGACCGACCTTTCATCAAACTAGTCGCGGTCAATTCGCGGCGATAGCGCAGTCGCCAGCAGTGTCCCAGCGAGTCGCTACGTGCAGTCGATCTTGCAAATTTTGAGCGAGAAATGCCGCGGGAGGAAGATCGATTTCTCGAAAAACCTGGGGTACCTCAACTTTTCGAGGACTCTGCAGTGATCTTTCCCTCCTATCCCACGACTGCCCAACTGGTCAACACACTTACAGAAGACTGCCGAACCTTCATCAAAGCATCCTCGACCGCCTCCACCTACCTAGCCTTCAACCCTTCTTTCAAAACCCCTTCTTCCTTTTTTGTTGTCCTCGCAGTTTAGATCGCTTCGAACAGGGTGCGATAAGCGCTCGCTCATCAGTCTAGTAGATCTGTAAGTGATTTGCTTCTGTTCGAACTACTAGCTCTTCCTCGTCCTTCCTCTCTTCCTCTCTTTGAACTCTCCCCTGACGTCTTTGTTACGGCCTTCCTCGCTTTCCAGATCTCCACGATGCCTTCTCACCACGGTCCTGATCCACTCGAGATCGCACTCGAGTCTAGTGACTTGGTTCTACGTGGTTTCACTGGAGATGAATTTGATCCAGCAGTTTTGAATGGAGAAGTCATTCTCAACTTGACACACTCAACTGATCTCAGGGAGGTATCGTGAGTACCTGTAATCGTTCTATGACTGAACTCAGAGAGAGCTAACACCCGGAGTGATGCGATAGATTGGTCTTTACCGGAACTGCTAAAATCGCATGGAGAGATACTTCGGCCCACCACCACGATCACCCACTGTTCTTCCACGATTTCAACTTCCTGAACCCTTCATCCCACACTGCTCCTCATCAAAGCAAGAAGGAGCACCACCAAGTTCATACTTTGAAACCTGGACGTCATGTCTTTCCTTTCTCCCTTCACGTTCCAGGATCTCTACCCGCAAGTTTGAGGACGTACTCGGGAAGTGGTGTCATCGAGTACAAGTTGAAGGCAAGGGCCGAGAGACCTGGAATTACGGCGGCAGATTGGAAAGCGAGAAGGGTAGTGAGAATCGCTCGAGGATTCGGAGTGGATGCAGTCGAATACAATCAGACTTTGGAAATCGGTATGTCTGGCTCTCTCTATGTCTTCGATACCACGCTGAAATTGTTCGGTCACTTTCAGAGAACACCTGGCCGGGAAAAGTCATGTACTCGTTTACTCTACCTCACAAAGCTTTCGCCGCTGGAGATACGATACCCGTAGCTGTCAAGTTCTCGCCACTGGCAAAAGGAGTACGGATCGTATCCCTTNTGACGACGATTCGAGAACACACGTGAGTTTGAGAAATAGTTCGAAACTTTTACCCCAGTCTCGTCACTAAATCTCCACAAAACCCTTTTCACAGGACCGTCTACGGAAAAGCCTCGTCGTCTCACTCAGAAGCACGTGATGCTACTGTCGTCAAATACAACTTCGTGGCAGATGGAACGACGCCTTCGACAGCCGAAACCAGTGCTGGCAATCCTCCAGCTCGAATCGAATCGACCGCTTCTCTTCGTTCCTTAGGAGGATTCCATTCTTCCGGAATGATGACTCCTCAGACTCCCGCTTTCGGTTCACCTTTCCATGGAGGCGCTATGACACCGCTCCAGAGTCCAGGAGGAAGTGCCGCTGCTTCCCGAAATAGTAGTCCTGGCTTCCCCTTCAATCGCCGACAGACCGGTCAAGGTCGTTTCCAGATTGGAGCAGATGAAGAGAGTGAGGAGGAAGACGAGCAACAGACACCTCATCAAGAAACGGAGCCGGAAGTAGATGATGGACATGATACAGAAGTCGATGTCGTTGTCGATGTTCAAGTCCCAATTTGGACTGCGCCGACTCACACAGTTCACCCTGTCTTTGTCAACCACAAGATCAAGTGGAGTGCTTTCATCAAGTGAGTCTTTCGATGCCTCTTTTTTCCAGACAGCCGGGCTTAACGGGTTTCTCCTTCTTCCTCTTAGAAACCCCGATGGTCACGTTTCCGAACTCCGATGCGCCCTTCCCATTCACATCCTCGCCTCAATCCTCTCCGAAGAAGCACGCCTCGCATCACAAGGATCTCGCAACTTGCTTTTCGGAGAATCTGGAGTCCTCGCTCGATCTGATGTACCTCAAGTCGATCTCCCCTCGTATCAAGATCACGTGATGGATCGAGTAGCGAACGCCGACACTGCCTCTTACTTCTCCCTCGCATCTGGATTCACTCCTACACCTTGGAGTGCTCGAACAACGCCGACTACGACCCCAGGAGTTTCTCCACCTCAGTCTCGAGCGCCTTCCCGACCTCCATCTCCCGAACGAAGGTCGAGTCACAGCCATGGCTTCGGAGGACTACACGGCTTCCACGCCCTCTCTGCGATCAACCGACACCCAGAACGAGAACGAGAACGAGAAAGAGACGGCAGTTCGAGACGAAGTTCAGGAGCGACGACACCTCTCACTCCAGCTCCCGCTTCTCCTCCTCCAGAGCAGTCGGAACACCCAGAAGATCATCGCAACTGGTACGACTCTGAACTCCTGAGCACCCTCGCTCTCGGAGACCACACTTCACCTCCAAATTCGAACCCTTCTTCTCGACCCGGAAGTCGACCTGGATCTCGCCCTTCCTCCCGTCCTTCTTCTCGACCACCATCTCGACCACCGAGTCCCGAACGAATGTCCTCTCACGCAACCCCTTCAACTCCCGGCGCAATGCCAATGTCTCCTAGTCCATCATCTCATGCCGAACCTCCTTCACTTTCTCGTTCCAACACCTCGAGCAGTTTCTTCAACCTTCACCTCCCGAAACCTCTTCGACCTTTGACCGCATTCTCTCGCTCGAACTCCAAATCAGATGTCAGGGATCACTTCACTCATGCAGGAGAAAGCAGTTCAAGACGAGGATCGAGTCACAACGTCAATGAACGACATGCTCACTTCGACGAACATCAACCTTCTCCCTCTGCCCTCTCGAACGCTCTCGCCGCACACGCTGCTCGAAGCAGTTCGTCAAACGGCAGAGATGCTCGACCCAACCTCAATCTCGACAGCAGCAGTACGATCACTCATTCGGCCATGTCAAACTCTCCTTCTCACCCGAGCAGCCAAAACGCTTCGTCACTCACTTCGCCCCTCTCCTCCTCTCCAGGACCTCGCGAAGCTCTCAACCCCTACGCAAACCTACAACAACCTCCGACTCCCGGTTCAGCCATGCCTTCCCCGGGTGAAAACGTCGATTTCCTTTCCCAAGTGCCATCTTACGATGTTGCTGCAAGAGGATTCCTCGGTGGTGGTGTCGTACCTATAAGCCAAGGTCTTCCGAACTACGACGATGTCGAGGGGGAGGAACACCGAGAAAGAGGAGCCAATACTTCTTCGGGTGCACTCACCACGGAGAATTTCGCTGACACTCAACCGCGGCGGACACCAGCACCTGCTTTAGTGTAGATGGAAAGGGGACGGATGGGAATGGGAACAGTAGATTGCGGTCAAACATCTCTTTGCATAGAATATTCAGTTTTTTCACTTTTATAATAGATCTCGCTCTTCTCATTTATAGACACCATCCCCTTGTTCTGTCATATCTATCTTGTGCTTGTACTCGTACTTGTACCTCATCTTTGCTGATCCCCTCCTACTGCTACTTAATCCCTGTTCTTCAGCTCGTCGGCAGAATCTTTCGCAAGATTTTGAAGAGTCGAATACCATGTTCTCGTCTTTGATAAGAGCGAGTCTCGTTGATCTATTCAACGCTCTCCTTCCCGTCCAGTGATTAGACAAGGATTGCGAAATGTGACTTTGCGAAAGAAGGTCGATTTCAAATTTCACTTCTTGTCAAATTCCTTTAACACTTCGAACATGGCCTCACCTTTCCCAGCGCAACCTGCTGAGAGCTCAGAACGCAAGATCCGTCAAGGAGTCGAACTTCGGGACTTTAGAAAAGATCGTTCAGATGGAAAGATGTAAGTCGCTCTTATGTCACTCTAGAGATNGCTGACTGATTGTGAGAGCTTTTGTATAGCTTGCCAAAGGATGGAGAGAGGAACGTATTGATCACTAGTGCTCTCCCTTATGTCAACAATCAACCTCATCTGGGTAACCTTCCTTCCTCTTTCCTCTCCCCAGAAAGCTTGCTGACTAGCATTTGTTCTCTAGGTAACATCATCGGATCCACTCTCTCCGCTGATGTGTTCGCTCGTTACGCTCGTCAACGAAATCAGCGAGTTCTCTACGTGAGAATTACTTTCCCTTTCTTCTTCGTTTCTCTATGCTGATCAAGCTTGCGAATGGTCAGATCTGTGGAACTGATGAATACGGAACGACCACTGAGGTTATGGCCGCGAAGGAGGGATTGGGACCTCAGGAACTTTGCGATAAATGTTCGTTCTTTCTCTTTCTCAGCTAACTATACTCCGTCAAGCTGAGACGTGCTCTCGGAAACAGACCACAAGCTTCACGCCGACTCTTACAGGTGGTTCGAGATTGGCTTCGACCACTTTGGACGTACTTCGACCGAGAAGCAAACTGAGTTCGTCCTGCTTTCTTGATTATGACATCAAGATTTCAAGCTAACAAAGGCTGGTGTGTACATGTAGAATCTGTCAAGACATCTTTCTCAAGCTCTACAAGAACGGATGGCTCGAGGAACACGAGAATCAGCAACTTTACTGTGAGAAGGACAAAAGGTTCTTAGCTGATCGATATGTCGAAGGAACTTGCCCTAAATGCCATTACGACGTGAGTGGAAGTTTTGTGTTTTGTTCTGCTTGATCGGCCGCTGACTTTGTCGGCATTACAGGGCGCTCGAGGAGATCAATGTGAACATTGTTCAGTAACTTACGAATCACCTCTCGAACTCGTCAAACCCCGCTGCTCAGCATGCGGAGCTACTCCCACTGCTCGTACGACTGCTCATCTTCACATCAAGCTCGCTTCCCTTCAACCTCAAATCGAAGAATTCGTTAAGAAATCGAGTTCGACTGGTACTTGGTCTTCGAACGGAAAAGCTTTCACGGATGGATGGTTGAAAGGTGGATTACAAAGTCGTGGTATGACTAGGGATCTCGAGTGGGGTGTCAAGCTGCCCAAGGAGTTGGGAGAGAAGTGGGAGAATAAGGTCATGTATGTCTGGGTGAGTTTAGATTCTAGCAATTTCGCTCTCGGTCTCNCCTGACCTTCTCGTTTCGTCTCGTNCAGTTTGATGCGCCGATAGGATACCCTTCCATCACCGCCAACTACACTGATGATTGGAAGATGTGGTGGAGAAACCCTGAGAACGTTACACTTTACCAATTCATGGGCAAGGTAAGCTTCATTTCCACTCACAGTATCATAGGGAATACCCGCTGATAACTCTTCCTTCTTGCTTGTAGGATAACGGTACGTCGCTGCTCGAGCTTCCGTCAGCGTCACGTTCACAACACTGACTCTTTCTTTGACAATTTTCAGTTCCTTTCCACACCGTTCTCTTCCCCGGTTACTTGCTTGGATCTGGCGACAACTGGACCATGTTGAACTCGATCTCGACCACTGGTATGTTTCTCTTTGATTGACAATATCGTTCGACCATTAAGTCAGCTTCTCGTGCTCGTCTGGCAGATTACCTTCAATACGAAGGAACCAAGTTCTCGAAATCGAAGAATGTCGGTGTCTTCGGTCAGAATGCAAGAGAAACCGGTGTTCCAGCGTCAGTTTGGCGATACTACCTCCTCCAGAATCGACCGGAAACGAGCGACTCTGAATTCACCTGGGACGATTTCGTCGCAAAGGCCAATGCTGAACTCCTCAACAATCTCGGCAACTTCGTGAATCGTATGATCAAATTCGTCAACGCGAAATACGACAGCATCCTGCCCGATCCCAAGAAGGGAGAATTCGACTACTCTTCTCAGCCTTATCCCTTCTCCGAGCAAGATCAATCCTTCGTCGACGAGGTCGACACTCTTCTCGCTGCGTACAACGATCAGATGGAACACCAAAAGATCCGAGCAGGTCTCGCAACGCTTCTTCACATTTCGGGTCGAGGTAACCAATTCATTCAAGACAACCGAGTCGACAACGCTCTCCTCGCTTCAAACCCCGATCGATGTGCCGAGATTGTCCTCCTTACCATCAACCTCATCTACGTCCTCTCCTCCGTCGTCCACCCTTACATGCCCTCGACTTCCGATTCTATCATTTCCCAACTCAACGCCCTTCCTCGTTCCATTCCCGATTCTTTCTCGATTGATCTATTCCCAAACCACAAGATTGGTACCGCCCAACATCTCTTCAGCCGAATCGACCCGAAAATGGTTCCCGTTTGGAGGACTCAATTCGGCGGTGCGGGAGCTGAGAAAGCTGTCGAAGGAGAACCGAAACTGTCGAGGAAAGCTCAAGACAAGGCTCGCAAGGCTGCTCAGAAGGCTGTCGAGGAGGCAAAGGCCAAACTACCCAAGACGGATGAGCAATTGGTCCTCGAGGAACAAATCAAGGTGCAAGGTGAGAAAGTGAGGAGGGTCAAGACTGGAAAGCCTGAGGAAGGTGATCGATCTGTCGAGGAGGAAGTTGCACAGCTCAAGGCTATGAAAGAGGAGATGAAACTGTTGGAAGATCAGCTACTCGCTGTTGCTCTGTAGTTTCGTTTATTCGGAGGGGGCACTTCGATAGAATAGATTGAATTAGTATTATCACCTTGTATGGTTGCAACGATCGTCGGTCACAGGAGCTCTCTACGGCGACGAGAGAGGGGAATCGCAACCAATCTGGACAAGATTGAAAAGCGAACATTTTATTTTGCGAACACGGAAGATTACTGTAGGTCGGTGAGTATACAAGCTGGATAAAACATAGACCGATCTGTATCAAGCATCGCTATCAGCTACAGCGACGGCATCTGACTGTTCCGTCTCTGCATTCGGTTCTTCCTCTCCTCCTGCAGACACTTTCGCTTTCTTCTTCTTGCGTTCATCCTCGTCCGCGTCCTTTCCGCTATCGACATGAGTGATGTCGAATCCAGCCTCTTGGCCACGAGATCGACGAAGTTGATATTCAAGCGAATTCGAAAGGGAGGTGAGTAGGTTTTTCGCTCGCATCCTCTCGACTAGAAGACCTTTGCGGGCATCGGCGCCTGTATCATACCGACAAGTATGATATCAGCACGTAGTCAGTCCGAAAAGATTTGAGTAGTCGGTGGCAGCTTACGAAGTTTCCCGTCAATCTTTTTGATTGCGAATTTGATCTTGTCAAGCAGATCTTGCGAATTGTCTTTGTCCTCGGCAGTGTTGAGTTGATGATCAAGCGAAGTGAAGGCGATGGTGAGGAGGGTAGCTTCTTGGAACAGTTTAATGTCATTCGAAGAATCGGTTGAATTCGGAGGCGGGTTCAAAGCGCTCGAAGTTGGCGGTCGTTGAACGAGGTCGAGAAGGTAAGGAAACAGATTGAGCTCGATAGAGGTCTGTTGCAACAGAATCGATGAGCATGTATCAAAGTTGAGGTAATCTCGAAACTCACTTGATCTCGAATGAAACTATTGAATGCATCCTCATCCACCATGAAACTCCAAGCTAGACATTTCCGAAGTTGTTTCATAGGCAAAGAGCGATGAGGAAGAGCACGCAAGACTTCAACTTGGGTTCTGGGGCGACTCGAGCGGTAGATTTGAGCGAGACGACGGAAGATGGCGAAATACTGTCAGAGGAAGAGCATGTCATCAACGACTTGGTCTCGGAGTAATTTCTAGGGACGAGAGCAACGCACTGTATCGTTTACATTAGCGGTAGGAGCTGCGAGTAAGGAAAGCAGACATCTTTCGAGAGGAGCCCTCAAGATTGCAGAAGAGGCTTCGAGCGAAAGTCTGACACAGACTTCGACTAGCTCTTCGACACTCGATGAACTCAGTCCGAGTGACCTTTCAAGTGACGTTTCGTTAGCTCACTTGAGCAGAGCAGAGTAGGAGAAGCGAAACTCACTTGGCCGCCGACAAAACTTCCACGATTCTACACCATCTCTCGACACAGCTCGCACGTTGCTCAACCGACAAGACTTTGCCTAATCTTGGGGGTGTTGCAGGTCTGAAGTCGGGAGGATCAAGATCCATCGCATCATCTTCGTCCTTCTCAGCGGTGACCTCGGGTGTGGAAGTCGCGACGACCGTGCGAAGCTTCTCATGGTCCGCTCCAAGGCGTATAATGGTGTCGACGAGAGCTTTGGATTCAAGTAAAGGAGATTCCGACTTGGTGCGCGAGTGTTGAGCGAGGCGTTGGAAGAGGTTTTGAAGAGGCTCAGACAACGCGACCGGTAGCGTAGGATGACAGACTGCAAGGGTTGAGATACGTGTGAGCTTGGTGCGAGCGAAAAGAGGACGGGAAAAAAACGATACGCACTGAGCGAGAGAAGCCATTTGGCAGCGGCTTTGTGATCCTCGTCAGATCCGGTACCTTCCTTCCTGAGATGAGAGAATAGGGTCAAACTTGGAGGGAATGTTTGGGGATTGGCGAAACCAGCTAGAGCGACAGAAATGCCAAATTAGTAACGAGCATTCGAAGGGAAAAGCAAAAATCAACGAACCTTTGATCGCACTCGCTACACTTCCAAGCCAGCCTTCTCCCTTCATGGACTTCAAGTCGAGAGGCTCGTAGCGATGAGAGCTCTTCCAAATTGTTCTCGCTGTTCGTTCTTCAGAAGTCTCTCCGACCATTCCAGCTCCGTCCTTCTTCTTCTTCTCCTCGTCTCCCAAGATGTTGGCGACTTCGGTAGCGCGTTTCTTGTGAGCGAGTTTGTCGGGCGAGAGAAGATCGTCCTCCGATACAGCTCCAACAATACCTTGAGCGAGTGTGTCGAGGCGTTTCGAATCGGCGAGATTCATGTTTGGAAGATCTCCGTCGTCGGAATCTTCGGAATCTTTGTCAAGATCATCCTGTAAGGTGAGATACATGTCAGTTAAAAGCAAGGTATAGGCAATTTGGGTAGAATGAGGACTCGCATCATCATTATCGATTTCTTTCTTCGTCGCTTCGTACCAACCCGCTCCTCTTCCCTTTTGTTTCTGAGCCTTCATGTCCTTCATCAACCTTTCGAAACCTCGAGATGATTCGTCCTTCGCTTTCGCATTTGCTCGATCTTTGGCGTCACCTTGAGCACGAGAAGAGGAAGTTGTCGGTGAGAAGTGATCGGTAGCGTGTTTTGTCCTGGACGAACGACGAACTCCATCCTCATCTTGATTCTGTGGAGCGTGTGTTGAACCGGCCGTCGTGGGAGCCGTGGATGAAGTCGAGACATCGGGAGAAGTGACAAGGATTGCTTGACCAGCAGCAACTCGCGCTCTTGCCCGAGCCAAAGCGGCCATGACGTCCTCCTCCTCTTCTTCTTCTTCTTCTTCCTCGGCGGGCTCCTCCTCCTCCTCTTCGGATGATGACGAACTCTTTGAAGGAGATTCGCCGTGAGCTTTGCGTTTTCCACCTTTACGATCGGGGGAAGAGGTTTCTGACGGAGATCGACGACCTCTGAGACTGCGTCGACCACCAGCTGGCGACTTCCGTTTCGCCGAACGAGACGGGTTCCTTCGTGATGATNTTGAATTCTCCTCGTCCGTAGCTTGATCTCCACTCTTTCCATCTTCACTTTCCTCCTTCATCGCCTCGTCCTCGTCGTAGTGATGCTCCGTAAAGTCACTCGTCAAGCTGTCTCGTTCCCTTCTGATCGATCCAGCCCTCATTGTCCTCCATCTCGCTGCTGGAACTTCGACAATCAATTCGAAAGAATGAGGTCTCCAAGTTTCGCTTCTGACAGACTGAGCTCTCGGCTTCTTGGCTGGTGAGGGTGCGAGATCACTCAAGGGACTGCCGCTCGGGGCTCGTTCAAAGCGAGATCCTCCTCCTCCTCCAGGANTTCGATTCGAATTGGTGTTTGACGGAGAAGGGTGAGTACCTGAGCGGCGAGTGCCTCGTTTGCGAGGGGTTGTAGGGCTGTCTGAGTTCGAGGCGCGTGGGGAAAGCGGTTTGAGGCGAAGGGTGTCGGAAGAAGCTGAAGTACTCTCTTCGTTCGAGTGTTGAGCGGCAGAGGAAGTTGCAGCTACGAGCGACAATCGTGGTACCGTTCCGGCGATCTCGGATGGAGCATTGCTAGCCTGACGTCTTGTGGAGGATCGAGTCGAAAAGGAAGGGCTGGGGAGAGCGGAAGCTGGGGGTTTACTGGCAGAACGAAGGACTCGAGTAGTCGTAGGGGAGGTCGGAGATTTGCGAGGAGTGAAAGAATCTTCTGCGTCTGAATCTGGAGAGTGACGAGCGACGCCTTTCCCCTTCTTTCTAGAAGATGATTTTCGAGAGGAATTGGAGGAAGCGGAGTGGAATGGAAGGTCTTCGTCGGAATCAGATTCGTCGTGGATGGCTGAAGGAGCTATGAGAGAGGAAAGAAGTACATGAGTGAAGTATAACTGAGAGTAGACGGACTGTGAAATCGTGACATACCTTTTCGCGCCGAAGATTCGCTTGATTGAGCGATAGGCGCAGTTTGACGGCGGACGTCTGAATCTGATTCGTCGAGAGTGAGAGAGGTGAGGGATGAGGAGCTATGCTGAGTAGTTTTGCGTGCGAGGAGAGGACTGGTTCGATGAGTTTGGATTCGAGAGGGAGACATAGACGAAGCGTCGTTTCCTTTCGGTGTTGGAGACGAGACTGCTTGATTCTCCGATTGTCGTGGTGTACTATCTTTGACTTGTTTGCGAGGGGGACAAGCTGGTTTTGAAGGAGAGTCGAGGGAATGGGAGCGATCTTGCGAAGGACGAGAGGTGGAGGGGAGTAACGTCGAAGCTTGTAGAGCTGCTGGAGCGGTGGCCATTCTCTTCAATGCTGCAGATCCTACTCCTGGTCTCGCTACTGGTCCTGGACGAGATCCCTTGCCTTTCCCACTTTTAATTCCCGTTGAACCTGAAACTGATCCTTCAGCCTGTACTGACTGACTACGCGCTTGAGTGGGATCTGTCGATTGTGTAGATGGATTTGTAGTCGCGCTTGATCGTACAGACGGTGAGGAAGTTGCGAT
>JGI24890J29729_1001272_pt1 | contig 11820 bp, 11 predicted proteins | sample FreactcultureFD7_FD_29729 | JGI IMG/M metagenome (IMG submission 29729)
GGGCCATCGACGGATAAGACAAATGAGATTGCTCAAAGGCTGGCATCTAAAGATCCGCGGATTATTCTTGTTGATAATCCAACTAGTAGAACAGCGACTGGCCTTAACCTCGCAATTTCTCACGCGAAGTATTCAATCATTTGCAGAATTGATGGGCATGCGCAAATTTCCCCTACATACATTTCCCACGCAGTTGCCATTATGGATCAAACGCATGCTGTAAATGTNGGGGGAGTAATGGCGGCAGTTGGGGAGAACGTATTTGAAAATGCAGTTGCAACCGCAATGCGTTCCCCACTTGGTGTTGGAGCTTCACGCTTTCATACAGGTGGGAAAGCTGGCCCCGCNGATACGGTTTATTTAGGTGTATTTGAAAAGTCAAAACTTGAAAAAGTTGGGGGTTATGACGAAAGATTTACACGAGCCCAAGATTGGGAATTAAATTTTCGACTACGGCAAGATGGTGGAATTATTTGGTTTGATCCAGATTTAGTTGTGACATATAGACCAAGACCAAACTTACGAGCGCTTGCAAAGCAATATTTTGAATATGGACGTTGGCGTAGGGCGGTAACAAGAAGCCACAAAGGAACTGTCAACTTTCGATATCTCGCCCCTCCTGTAACTTTAACTCTCTGCCTGGTTTCTTTATTTGCCGGTAGCTTATTTGGGCCTCTTTATTTCTTGCCACTCGCCGGGTATTTGATTGGCAATCTTGTAGGCGCAGTTGTTATTGGGAAGTCACTGATAGAAAAGTTAATTTTGCCAGCAGTCTTGGCAACCATGCATTTCTCGTGGGGAGCGGGCTTTCTTACGTCACCTAAGAATTTGGTAAAGCAGTGAAGCGAGTCTTTCTTGCGCTCATATTGATCTTAATTCCAAATACAGCACACGCAGATGGGATCCCTGATCATTTTATTCTCAGTGGATCAGGTTTTGGTCATGGTGTTGGACTCAGTCAGGTTGGCGCACAAGGACAAGCAATGGAAGGCAAAAGCGCCACACAAATACTTAATTACTATTTCCCTGGCACGCAAGTAGTTCCTGTTGCTGACAATACAAATATTCGTGTAAATATTGCCCACCAAGTTAGTTCTGCACTCTTTGTTGCAAGCAAAGCTGCATCAATTCCTACTACTGCATTAAGCGTGAGCGCAGGTGATATGGCAGCAGCACCGGTATCTTTGACATCATCACTGCGTTTTTTAGCAAGCGCAAAGGGGATATCTCTTTCTACAACCGCTCCAAATGCAGCAATACAGAACCTTCCTGCTAGTCCGCTCTGGACGATAACTTTTAGTGGAGTTCTCACGATAAATACCACTCAGGGAATTATGAACCTTAGATATGGAAGTATCCAATTAAGACTTGTGGGAGCAAAGATTGAAGTAACCGACACCATGAATCTTCATAACGAGTACTTATATGGAATAAGTGAGATCCCTTCACGATATCTTCAGGCAGCACTACAAGCACAAGTAATTGCATCACGGACATATGCGCTTAGCAAAGTTGGAGTTATAAAAAAAGAGTGTGACTGCAATATCTATCATGGAATTTATGACCAAAACTATATTGGGTATGCAAAGGAGTCAGAGAAGACGGTTGGCGCATATTGGAAAGCTGCAGTGGATGCAACGAGTACTGATAGCAGCAATGGATTAGCAATTTATTATCAGGGCAAGCCGATCTCCGTTTATTTCTTCGCATCTAGTGGGGGTACAACGCAAAAAAGCTCAGATGTGTGGGGCAGCAGTCAGCCTTACTTGGTCAGCGTTCCAGATCCTTGGAGTTTAGATATTTTTCTTAATCCGTATTACTCACATTGGCAGAGAGTGCTTATCCAGAAAGATGTAGCCGCGACTTTTAAGTTACCCGATGTGCTTTCGCTTAAAATTGTTGGGCGTACAGCAACAAATAGCGCGTTAAAAATTGATGCGACATCAAGTTCAGGTAAAACTTCAGAACTTTCAGTGGGAGATTTTAAAGTAAAGCTTAAAATTCCATCTTCCTGGTTTGAAATATTAAATTCTAATTAGCGTGCAAGACAGAATTTAAACCTTCCCAGCCGCCAACCTTTGGTACCACTTCAAGGTTTCCTGATTGAGAGTTGCGTCTAAAGATGAGATTACTAGCACCAGAAAGTTCGCGTGCTTTAACTATCTTTCCATCAGGTAGAGTAATTTTTGATCCTGCAGTGATGTAAGCACCTGATTCAATAACGCTGTCATTGCCAAGTGATATTCCAAGACCAGAGTTTGCTCCGAGCAAACAACGTTCACCAATAGAAATAACTTCTTTTCCACCGCCACTGAGTGTTCCCATAATCGATGCACCACCACCGACATCACTGCCGTCTCCAACAACAACTCCTGCGCTAATGCGACCCTCAACCATTGATTTACCTAATGTTCCGGCATTGAAGTTCACGAAGCCTTCATGCATGATTGTTGTGCCAGGGGATAGATATGCACCAAGTCTTACACGATCAGCATCTGCGATTCGCACGCCTTCTGGAATTACATAGTCAACCATCCGTGGAAACTTATCAATACTCAGCACAGTTATATGGCCGTGGGCAGCATGTAATTTTAAACGAGTCTTTTCAAAATCCACCAGTGAACAAGGTCCTGCTGATGTCCAGACAACATTTGTAAGTAATCCAAATACTCCATCAAGATTAAGACCATGAGGCTTTACTAAACGATGTGAAAGCAGATGTAAGCGCAAGTAAGCATCTGCTGCATCTTGTGGGGCATTGTCCATATCAATTTCAAGGTCAACTTCGCGCTTTGTAACACCACGGATTGGGTCAGCCTTAAGATTTTCACTTCGATCTGATTGTTTTGTGATCGGAGAAAGTGCAACATTCAGGTACCAACAATCAAGCAGGTCACCATTGCTTGCAATTGTTGCAACACCTGACCCATAGGCTTTTCTCATGTGAGTACGGTATCAAAGGGGGTTTCTATCGCTCGCACCCTTTTCAAAGGGTGGCTGTATGTCTAAGTCAGTATTAGGCAGGTAACCTTTGTAATGTGAAGCAGGTACCGACTATCGCTGAGTTGATCGCAAGCCTGCCAGAAGAAGAGCGATTCATTTTGACCCTGCACTATCTCAAAGGTCTGTCAAATGAAGAGATTGCCAAAACCCTAGGTGTGCCTGCGCGCTCAGTAGCAGCAGTAGTAGAAGGAGGTAAGCGCCGCTTATTGGCTGCGCTCGATTTCCCACTTACCAACTGATGCGAGATACTTCTCCCTATGGCAGCTATGAAACCCCGCACAGGTGATGGTCCAATGGAAGTCACCAAGGAAGCTCGCAGTTTTGTGATGAGAATCCCTCTTGAGGGTGGCGGCCGACTTGTAGTTGAGCTCAATGTTGAAGAAGCGACAAATCTTGGTAACGCACTTCAAGCAGCAGTCTCACTCGTTAAAAAATAGGATCACCTTATGAGGCTTATTCAGCCAACCTTTCACGTTGTTGGGTCGATTAAAGAATTCGACATAGATACTTATGACGCAATTGCGCTCGCTGCACACACGACAGATGAAGGTGCGCTTCTGGATCTCAATTCATACTCTGAGCAAATAATTGAAAAATTAGGTATTGACTTTGATGTAACAAAATCTAACTGGCCAGATTTCAGTGGCAAGTCTGGTGAGCTTATTGAAATTCCAGTTACTGGCTTTGGGGGAATAAGTCGCGTTTACATCATTGGAGTTGGAGCGGGCACACGAGAAGATTTACGTAAAGCAGGAGCAACACTTGGCCGCAAAATAAAAGGAACAGGATTTACTTTTCTACATGCACTGACACTGGATAAAGAAAGCGCGCTTCCTCATATCATTGCAATTTCACTTGCCCAGTATGGGTGGAATTTAAAGACACCCACAAAGGATGCAAAAAANTCTGCTCCNTCAATCTCATTTGCTCAAAAATATAAAAAAGATATTGACAGAGCGCGTGTCATAAGCGATGCAGTGTGGAATGCGCGAGATCTTATTCACACACCTTCAAATATTAAAGATCCAGCATGGATGGCTGCTCAGGCAAAGTCGCTTGTTGCCCAGGCAAAATCTTCCGCGCTCTCTGTAAATGTGAAAAGTGGGCGAGCTTTATCAAAATTCGGTGGCTTACTTGCAGTAGGTAATTCTGCGCCAACTCCAGGGCCGCGCATGATTGAAGTTCGATATGCACCAATTGGTTCTAAGAATTGGCCTCACGTTGTTCTCGTTGGCAAAGGAATTACTTTTGATACTGGTGGTATTTCACTTAAAAGACCATACGACACAATGGTTGCTATGAAGAGTGATATGGCAGGAGCTGCTGCAATTTTGGCGGCAACAGTTGCAATTGCAGAGATTAAACCTAACGTTCGAGTTACTGCTTTATTGATGTGCGCGGAGAATATGGTTTCAGGAACTGCCCAGCGTCCTTCAGATGTCATTACACACTACGGTGGAACAACGGTTGAAGTTTTAGATACTGATGCAGAAGGCCGCCTTGTTTTGGCAGATGGACTTGCATATGCCGATCTTGAACTAGAACCTGATTTTCTTGTTGATGTGGCAACCCTAACGGGAGCTGCAAGTCTCGGACTTGGTAAGCAGTATGCGGCTATGTATTCCAGAGATGAAAAGCTAGCAAAGAAACTGAGCTCTCTTGGGGAACAGATTGGTGATCGCGTATGGCCAATGCCATTGATTGATGATTATCAAAGCGGACTTGAAAGTGAGATTGCTGATTTCACCCATATTGCCGATAAAGGAAACTTCTCCGCAGGCTCAGTTACTGCCGCGCTTTTTCTCGAGAAGTTCGTTGGTAAACGTAATTGGGTTCATCTTGATATTGCAGGTCCAGCCCGATCTGAGTCTGATACTGGAGAATTTATTAAAGGCGGGACAGGTTTTAGTACCAGACTGCTCATCGAGTGGCTAGCATCCTTCTAGTGAGTACTTTGCGATGTGTGAGGAATAAGTGATGATCGGCAACCGTGGCGATATGTCAGCATTCTCTGAAAGCTATGTTCGTGAAGATGTTTTTATGCAGCAAGCACGTAGCGCTGCCGAAGAATTAGGAACGGTTGATCCATCGCCTGCTGTTGGTGGACTTCTTAAGTATGTAGTTCAAACCCTCAACGCAAAGTCGATTGCAGAGATTGGCACAGGATCAGGACTCAGTGGGTTATGGATATTTAATGGGGCGCCTTCAGATGCAGTCCTTACATCAATTGATACAGAACGTGAGCATTCTGCGGCAGCCCGGACTGTTTTTGAAGAAGCAGAGATCAGCGCACAGAGATTCAGATTAATCACAGGAGTTATTCTGGAAGTTGTAGGGAAACTTGCAGATAATAATTATGATCTGATTGTCCTTCGCCCAGCAGCAGATCTAATGGACTTGATACATGAGAGTTACCGTTTGCTTCGTACGGGAGGAGTTCTCTTCATTGATCATGCACTCAGTGGCGGGAAAGTAGCCGACCCTACGCAACGTGATTTTGAAAGCATTTCACGTCGAGATGGCATCAAAGCCGTAAAAGAAGACTCACGGTGGTCCTCATCCCTCTTACCGGTGGGCAGCGGCGTCCTCTTGGCGACAAAGCTTTAAGTATTGTTTAGAATGTGAACATGAGTTCTGATCAACCCCAAACCCCATCTTCTCAAACGCCATGGTGGATCTCTGACAGCCAACCAATTTCCGTGCCTTCATATACCTATCGCCAGCGAAGTGGCATTAGTTGGTACCTAGCTTTGGCGATGGCGCTTCTTGCAGGATTTGTTGGCGCTCTTATTGGGAGTAACCACTTTGGTGGAAATNCTGGGCTAGTTTCAGTCCCACGAAATATTGAGCGCGCGCCGGATTCGGTCGCAGCTATTGCAGCGCGCGTTTCACCATCTGTAGTTGAGGTAGATTCAAACTCAAGTCAAGGGCAAGACACCGGTACGGGCTTTTTTATTCAAAGCAATGGATACATTCTTACCAATAACCATGTTGTTGAACCAGCAGTATTAAGCAATGGCAAGATCACGGTGAAGCTAGCAAACAACCGAACCTACACAGCAACACTTATAGGCCGCGATACTTCTTATGATCTCGCAGTTATTAAAATTCCGGTAACGGATGCACCTGCTCTTACACTAGGAAATAGCGATAACGTCCAAGTCGGAGATCCTGTTATCGCAATCGGCTCTCCACTTGGTCTTGCTGGAACAGTCACTTCAGGAATTATTTCAGCAAAGAACAGACCCGTCACAACACGTTCAGATAATCAAGCTGGAGAGAATTCATTTATTAATGCTCTGCAAACTGATGCAGCAATTAATCCAGGAAACTCCGGTGGTCCTCTTGTGGATATTAACGGTGCAGTCATAGGTGTTAATTCTGCGATTGCTTCACTCGGCTCGAATGTATTTGGTGGATCACAACCCGGTTCTATAGGTTTGGGTTTTGCAATTCCGATTAACCAAGCGCGCATCACCTCTGAGCAATTAATCAAAACAGGACATTCAACATTTCCAATAATTGGTATGTCACTTGACAGTCAATATAACGGAAATGGGGCTCGAGTAACCGATACCTCTTCAGGAATTTTGCCAGGAGGCCCAGCAGAGAAAGCTGGCATCAAACGCGGTGACATTATTATTGAAGTAGATGGTAAGCCAATTAATAATGCTGATGAGATGGTCGTCACGATTCGCTCCCATCAAGTGGGAGATACGATCACTTTGAAATTCATGCGAGGTAAGAGTGTTATGACCGCGAAGGCCACTCTAGTCGCGTCAAAAGCAACTAACTAAATAACCTCTTCTTAAGTAGGCTTACACAATGAGCACGGGAACAGTGGATCTTATTCATGCGGCACTTGCGCGGGTAAATGATCCTGAACTTCATCGCCCACTTCCTGATTTAGGAATGGTGGAATCTGTAGAAGTAAGTGGAAGTACTGCCCATATCAAAATTAAGTTAACTATTGAGGGCTGCCCAATGAGGGATCGCTTAGAAGCTGATATTCAACGCGAGCTATTAACAGTTGCCAATATCTCTGACCTTGCTCTTACTTTTGGAGTCATGACCGAAGATGAACGCAACAACGTTAAAAAGATGCTTAGGGGTGGCAGAGAGAAATTTAACCCTTTTGCTGAGCCAAATTCATTAACACGAGTAATTGGGATCGCATCAGGTAAAGGTGGAGTTGGAAAATCTTCACTCACCGTCAACCTTGCTGTTGCTGCAGCAGCAAAAGGTTTAAGTGTTGGAATACTAGATGCCGATGTATATGGGCACTCAGTCCCAAGACTTATGGGGATTTTAGATCAGCGCCCAACATCAATTGATCAATTTTTTATTCCTATTGAAAAATATGGCGTGAAAATAGTTTCAATGGAAATGTTTAAACCAAACAGAGAAGACCCAATTGCATACAGGGGACCTCTTCTTCATAGGGTTTTAGAACAACTTATGACGGATGCCTATTGGGGTTCATTAGATTTATTGTTACTTGATCTACCACCAGGAACAGGTGATATTGCTATTTCACTTGGACAATTAGTACCACAATCAGAAATTATTGTTGTTACCACCCCACAGATTGCCGCAGCAGAAGTTGCCGAACGTGCTGGAAGAATTGCACACCAGATGAAGCAGTCAGTACTTGGCGTTGTTGAAAATATGTCTGAGAGCCCATGTCCGCATTGTGGTGAAATGATTGCCCTCTTTGGTGCTGGAGGCGGAGAGGAAACTTCTCGCCGACTTTCTGAACTTGTTGGCATAAAAGTCCCGCTACTTGCTAAAATCCCATTTGATATTCGGCTTCGAGATGGAGGGGATGAAGGAATCCCGGCCATTCTTTCGGAAGATTCCACACCAACTACTAAAGCGATAGGTGAATTACTAGAAAACATTTCAGTCCGCCCTCGCTCACTTGCGGGTGTTCCGCTCTCGCTGCACACATAAGACTCATAGCGCCCCGTAGACTTACGGGGTGAAACCGACTCCAGTATCTTCAATCAATACCGTTGCAAAGCGGTTAGTTGGACGAGGCAATCTTGTCATCACACGAAAAAGTGTTAGGGATTCCCTAGTTTCAGTTGCGGCTCTTATTGGCTGTCAGGTTCAGGATCCAAATGGGAAATCAATTGGAAAGCTTGTAGATATCGTTGTAAGGCATGGCGAAGAGACTTATCCACCAGTTTCTGGACTTATTGTTAAAGTTGCTAACCGTAAATCTTTTATTAATGGCGCGCGCATTTCAAAGTTGACGCAAAAAGAGATCACGCTTTCGTCAACAAGAATTAATTTAGAGAATTACCAGCGCAGACCTGGGGAGTCACTCCTAGATGCAGACGTTTTAGATCACCAGATTGTTGATGTCGATGGCCTTCAAGTGGTTCGGTCATCTGATCTTTATTTGGCCCCACTTGATAAGGAAATTCGCGTGGTAGGCGTTGATATTTCATTCGTATCATTTTTGCGCCGCCTATTCCCAGGTTCTATTGCTCGCAGGCCAACTCCGGAACATGTACTTGACTGGGCAATGGTGGCATCATTGACTGATTCAACCGGAGTTGTTCGCACATCTAGTTCTAAGTCAGCGCTAAGCCAATTACGTCCTGCAGATATCGCCGACTTAATTGAAGACCTTGCGGGCCACGAACAAGGAGCTTTGATTGAAATGCTTGATCCTGATCTTGCCGCTGATGCGTTAGAGGAGATGGAAGATGATGAGCTCGAGAGTTTGCTCCGTGGTTTGCCAGCAGAGCGTTCAGCACAGTTACTTGCTCGCATGGAGCCCGATGAATCTGCGGAAGTATTGCGTGACTTAGACGAAGAACACCGCGAAAGTATATTGAGTGCGATGGAAAAGGGTATTGCAAAGCAACTTCGCGTGCTTGTTTCATTTGATGAAGATTTGGCTGGTGGAATAATGACTACTCACTTATTGATTGTAAAAGAGACCGACACGGTGGCATCAGCGCTTAAATTATTAGTAGAGAATAAGGAGCGCGATAGTTCTGATGGTGTAGTTGTAGTGGATGCTAAGGGACAACTTATTGATCACATTCAGACCGTTGAACTTATTGCCGCTAAGTCGACTTCAATTGTTTTAGATCTAGTTGCTAAGCCGTTTCCAACTTCTGTTCAGATTGATACTCCGATTGCAGAAGTAGTTGAAGAATTTTCCAATAACCGTGGTTCCTCAATTATCGTTGTTGATGAAAAAAACAAGCCAATTGGTCGAATTCTCTCGGATGACCTTGTAGATGCCTTATCACGCAGCAGTTCGCGTGGATTTTCTAAAGGCAGCGGGGTTCTTTCTTGAGTATTAATAAGATGGTGACCACGCGCAAGATTCGTCTTGCTGCTTTCCTTGCGGTTATGGGACCGGGTGTGATCGCAGGTCTTGCAGATGATGATCCTGCAGGTATTACTACCTATTCTCAATTGGGAACTCAATTTGGCTATCGCATGCTCTGGACACTCGTAATTGCAACAGCTGCACTTATTATTTTTCAAGATCTCGGTTCGCGTATCGGGGTTGTTACTCGTCAAGGTTTAATCGGTTTAGTTCGGCAAAAATATGGAGCTCGCGCAGGTTCATTTAGCGCCATCTCATTGATTTTGGCAAATCTAGGAACAATGACAGCAGAATTTGCAGGTGTTGCAGCTGCAGGACAATTATTTGGTATCTCACGTTACATAACAGTTCCTATTACCGGATTAGTCATTTCCTATTTAGTATTACGGGGAACATTTAAGAAAGCCGAGCGAGTCTTTTTTGTCCTCTCTGCCGTTTTCTTGGCTTACATAATTGCAGGTTTTATGGCGCACCCAAACTGGGGTAGCGCACTTAAAGGCATGGTTACGCCTTCTATGCCGCTTAATCACCAAGCGATTAATATTGCGACCGCAACCCTTGGAACGACACTTGCACCTTGGGGTTTAGCATTTATTCAGTCATATGCTGTTGATAAGCGACTAACGCGAGAAGATTTGAAATTGCTTCGAGCAGATGTTTGGGTGGGTTCACTACTGACTGGTGTGATCGGATTCTTCGTAGTCATCACCTGCGCAGCTACTTTAAATAAAGAGCATATCTTTAGCATTACTGATGCATCGCAAGCAGCCGTTGCGCTTAAGCCATTAGCGGGAACGCTTGCCAAAGATATCTTTGCAATTGGAATCATAGGAGCAGCATTACTTGCTGCGTCAATCTTGCCTCTTTCGACTGCTTATTCAGTGAGTGATCTAACTGGCTCACCTGCGGCGCTAGACGATAATTTCCAAGAAGCTCCTCTTTTTTACTCAACATTTGCTGCAATCACAATCATCGGTGGGGGATTAATCATGATCCCTGGTGTATCACTAATTTGGATTTTAATTTCCTCACAGATCCTTAATGCAATTCTCCTTTTACCTCTTCTTAGCTATATGTATGGAATTGCGAAAGATAAGAAACTCATGGGTGAATTCGTTTCTAAAAGACCATCGCTGACGGTCTATGGCTCAGTTATTGCACTTGTTGCCATCTGCGTGATTGCTCAATTCTGGTTCTTGTTCCGCAAATAAAGCGATGAAAACCCAAGAGCACACCGCTCTGCCTGAAGGCAGAGATATCCCCTTCTTATTGTTAGGAATTCTTGGCATTGGCTCTTCAGGCCCTATTATCGCAAAGAGTGTGATGCCGATTTCAACACTTGTTTTCTGGCGCAACCTTGGTGGCGCTTTAATAATCGCACCCNTTGCTTATAGGAAAAAAGAGTGGAGGGAGGAGAGTAATCATCCTGCAATCAAATTATCCGCTCTTTCAGGGGTACTCCTTGGATTCCACTTTCTCGCTTTTTTTGCTGCAATGCGTTTTACAACAGTTGCAGCAGGAACAGCCCTTGCGGCCCTGCAGCCAATATTTGCTGCTATTTACTTAAAGTTTAAGGGTGCAAGAATTTCAGGGCAGTCATTAGTTGGCCTTTTCATAGCGTTTGCATCAGTGATGCTTATTACTGGCATTGATTTCACTCTCTCTACACGAGCGTTTACTGGAGATCTACTTGGCATTTTGGCAGGCGCTCTTGCTGCTGGTTATGTTTTGCTTGGTTCTGGTGTCCAGAAAACATTATCAACATCTACTTATACGACCATATGCTATGGAACATGTGCGCTAGTTACTCTGGTAACTGCTCTTGCAACAAGATCACAGATCCTNCATTTCCAACTCAANCAATGGCTCTTGATGCTTTCATTAATCATTGGCGCGCAATTGCTTGGTCATAGTTTGTTTAACCTTACCCTTAAGCGAGTATCACCAGTTGTTGTTTCACTTATTGTTTTTTTTGAGGTGCCAGTTGCAGCGATTATTGCCTTGATATGGCTTCATCAAAAACCAGAACCCGGAACTATTCCAGGAATTATTGGCCTGCTCATCGGGTGTGCGATATTTGTCCTAAGAAATAAGCCAAATGAGGTCCCTCTTGATTGATCTACATACACACACAAGCTTTAGTGATGGAACAGATTCACCAACAGAGCTNATCAATAAAGCACTTGCAAGTGGGATTTCAACTATTGGGTTAACTGACCATGACACAGTCGCAGGTTGGGACGAGGCGATCACTCATCTTCGCCCAGGTATCGCACTTGTTCCAGGTGCTGAAATTTCTTGCCAAACTGAAGATGGAATCAGTGTGCACATGCTCGGATTGCTATTTGACCCAGAAAATAAAGAACTTGCTGACGTATTAGAGCAAACTCGCGAAAACCGAATTGGTCGGATGAACAAGATAATTGCTCGCCTTAATGGTGCCGGGTATGAAATCACAATGA
>JGI24890J29729_1001273_pt1 | contig 11819 bp, 13 predicted proteins | sample FreactcultureFD7_FD_29729 | JGI IMG/M metagenome (IMG submission 29729)
TTCAACCTACTCAAGATCAATGTAGAATGGCTAGTAAACGTATGCTACTACCCATACTCGACCCGAGCATTCCCTCAATTCAATCAAAGCCCATCTCATCAACTCATTTAGGAACTGCATACGAACTCATCACTCTCTATCTACTCTCCTCTCCACCTTACGATTACACCTTGGTCAGAGTAGGAGGCGCAAATGATAAAGGGATAGACTTACGAGGTCGTTGTACTCTTCCCCCTCCTCCTTCCTCCTCAATTTCTCCAAAATCACTCAACTCGTTGCGTTCACTCGACGTACTCGTTCAATGTAAAGCAGCTTCCACGTTGGTTCGACCCGCAATCATCAGAGAATTCGAAGGAGTGCTTCAAAACGTATCCCACCGATCCTCGTTTCGTCGACCATTGGGAATTCTCGTCGCTCTCAACGGATTCTCGAAAGAAACCCTCAATAGGAGTCTCGATAGTCAATGGCCATTGAGTCTGGTGCACTTTAAGGTAGCGAGTGAGAGGTTACAGTTAGATGAGAACGGGACGATTTTACCCAAGTTCGAGGGAAATCGAGGGGAAGAGGGAGAAGTCATTGGATGGTATAGGAATCAAGCTTGGAAGGACATGATGGGAGATGGACTACGATGACGTAGCTCAAACGGAATTACTGAATTGGTAAGTTCTGATTCCAAATTGATCTCGCGAATAGGAGCGAAACTGATTCGGTCAAAATCTCAGTGCTCGCAGATCTCAAGACTGTTAAAGAGACTACTGTACCTACTGTCATCCTCAATACTCGGTCACTCGTCTGAGAATGGAGGTTCAAAAGAGGAGCTTGTTCCGATCGAGTCTTCTGAAGATTCTTCCCACATCGACGTATCGACAAACACCGCTCGCCGATTACAGGCCTCGCTGCGAATTCAGTACTTCGCTGTTGTCGATGAATGCGTTATCGAGGAATGAACCGGAACCAGGCGAAGGTGAGCCCTTCAAGACCGGAGAACGAGCGAAAGGTGAAGGAGAAGAATCTCGAGCATCGACTCCAGTCATTCAGATTTGATACTGATGCTCGGTCACCTTTCCTCAGCCTCTCGATCTCTACTACGTGCGCTTCGTCAAGCACTCCAAAACCGATTCAACTCGGCGGTCTGAATCATCGTCGAATTCCTCCCTTCTGCATATCTCCACCTCCACCACTTCAACTCGACAATTCGCTCACCTCCGCAGCTCACCATCGCCTCAGGACCTCGACATCGCTTCAGTCGGTAGCGAACCTTGAAGTGAATAAAAATCTAGCATGATCGCTCGAAAGGTGAGAGTTCGAAATCGCTCGCATCTTTCGTTCCAACGACAATACTGATGTTTGGATCTCGACTTTGCGCACAGATGTGTCGCATTTACCGAATAAATCTTCTGCATCACTCGAAGGCCTTCTTCGGGCTCAAAAGGCTTCCTCTGTCGGTTCGTGAAGAATCCGATTCCACGAGATTTTCGACTTCTCAATCGAGACCCCACAGTACAGCTCAGTCTTTCGACCTCGTCGTACGCTCATATGCTTTCGAAGAAGCTAGCAGAAGAGAGGCAGAAGGTCCCTCCTGCGATTAAGGAAGCCCAAGACTGGCACACCGTTCAGAAATTTGGGGAGCGCGGCTTTTAGTTCAGCGGAGGATGAGTGTAGTCTAGATATCCAGCTTTTTCTGTTTTGCAAAACTTGCTCGCAATTTACGCCCAGTTTTGTTGCAACACTTTTTGTTTTACTTCTTCTACGAGAGATGTACCCTTTCGCGAGAGCCTCACAACAGCGATAAAGCTCAATGAGCTGCTTGTTATCGAAATCTGCAATTGGCGAGAAACAAACGAAAGTTCGATTCCTCCTCCTCCCTCTCACCCGAACCCTCGACATCCTCAAATGGTGGCTTCTTATGCTTTCCGTTATGCTCAAGCCGTAGCTGGGAACGCGCTATAATCGCGTACGTTCACTTTCCCTTTCAATCCTCTCAACCTTAATCTACCCCTTCCCTTTTTCATCACCTCGTGAGGGCATGCGAACGTGATATTATCACACCCGCTCCCTCTTGATCTCTGCATACGGATCCGTCCTGCGGGATCAGAAGCGAGGGAATGGAAATACAAAGAAATTGGACTGACGATGCTTCACCTATTTCGTAGCAAGCGATGGAATAGTCAGTCAAGGCGGGAATGCTCTTACATTATATTGGTATGTCCACCTCAACTACTACTTTACATAGGACCCCGTTGCTGATACTTTTCGTTCATTCTTCCCCCTTTTCCCTCCTTTTCTCTCCTTTCCTGACCCACTCGCTCGCGACTCTCCTCGACTACACTCCGCTTCAGACAATAAACGTACAGTGTCCCAGTACAGCTCATCCCACTCACTCGTACCGCTTTCGCTTCTCAAACTCCCCCTACTTCCAATGGTACACCTCAAGATGTTGAGAAACGAGGATCGGGATATGGAGGCGGACTATCATACGGAGGAGGAGGTCGGGCTTGGGTTATCGAGGAGGATTCGCAGGTTGTAAGCTCAAAAGCTTTCTCTCGTTTCGCAACGACTCTCTTCCTCTTCAATACGACGAAAACTGACACTCGACTCTCTCTTGCTTGATTCGAGTCGGTAGGGATCGATTCAGGAAGGAACGTCTTCGCAAGAACAAGAACACGGCTCTACTCGCTCAAGAACGCAAACATCGATTCAACCTCGACAAAGATCAAGCACTCGCAGCGAAGCACTACAAGGAAACTAACTTCGCTGCAGAGAAGGATCGCAATTTCGACGACGCAAAGATCAACAAAGTCAAGGTTGCAAAGATTGAGAAGGAGAAGGATTTGAGGAAGAAGTCGAGGAGGGGAGGAGGAGGAGATTTCTGGAAGAGACAATACGAGGAGGAAGGTTTCCGAAGTGGATTCGGGGGAGAGGGACTTTACAATGGTCGTTCCTATGGAAGTGGGTTTGATGGAGGATTCGATGGGGGATTTACGATAGAGGGATTGGATACTTTGGAAGCGGTCAACGTCAAAACGAGGGATCTTCTCTCGATCTCGGTAAGCTACACTTCTCCTAATCTCTCTCTCTCACTCGCTGAGCAATGCAACTGACTCAACTCGCTCAATGTACAGTCGGATCGGAGGAAGGATCGTCCTGGAAGAAACGTCAATTCGGATTCGGTGATGATTTCGACGGAGGTCTTTATGACGGATGATTCGATGGAGGTCTCTACGATGGTGGTCTCGCTTTCCTTGGAGGAGGTGGAAACGCTGCTACATCTTCTCCTCAATCTTCTTCTTCAGACGAAGGAGTTTGTCCTGAAGTTGCTACTGACGGAATTGAAACTGGTGAGCTTTCTTCAGTCACTCTTCTCTCACTTCGAGCTCTGCACTGACTCTTTGCTCTCTTGATGACTTTAGCTACTCTTGTCGATGGTCAAGTTGGAACAGGTAAGCTCAAAGTTTTCCTCTCTCTCTCTCTTCCCCGACTTTCGAACTGACGATTCTTCGCCTCTTTTAGCTTCTTCTCCCGTCAACCCTCAAGATGAAGTTTCTCCTGATGTTCAACCTACTTCCCAACTCTCGAAGCATCAACTCGATGAAGATGATGCCGAAAGGGAGGATGGAGACGTTTCTTCTCCTGAATCTCAAGACGTTTCTCCTGATTCTCAATAAGTCGCTTCCCCAGGCTCAAACGAGGAGGAGGATGTCGCTGCTACTCCCGATTCTACTCAATACAACGAGGACGATGTTTGGACCCGACGAGAATTCGGCAGAAGACGCTCTCGAGAACGAGTCTATCGGTCGTCGCGGAGTACTATGCTTGGAGGGATGCACTCGGCATGGCATACGTCGATTCAAGAGACACCATACTCAGTTCTAGTGAGTGCTCTCGTGATTCCTCTCTCAGAGACGCCAGATTAAGCAAAACTAACCAATTTTTTTTCATTTCTAGGCTCTATTTCTTATACAAGTTTTCTAAACCTCCCTTTTTAAGCACTATAGACCTTTCTTTCTGACCTATCTATGCCATACATCTATAATTGCTTGCTCGCTCCCTAGTTGTGTCTGTCCTATACTATCCTTCTAATTGATCGTGCCTACTGAGAGAATGGGAGCGAGGGAGGGAAGTGGGAGCGGGAACCTCGACTTGAATCTGCTACGGTGGAGGACTCTCGGAGAACGCTTGCCGACGTGTCCTGCGCCTTCTACGTTTCCTTGGTAGAGGAACGGTTGAAGAAAGGGAGGTCGTTCGAGGGCGCTCCTGCAACATTTCCTCCTCTTGTCGGCTGCCTCTGTCACGCTCACTATTTCGCTCGTCCATCACAATCCGGAAAGTCAAAGGAGAGTGAACAGAATCGAATCCGAATGTAAGCCTTTACAGCTATGACAAAATCGAATTGGAAAGATCAAAAGAAACAGGGTAGGTACGACAGTCAAAAGGGTACACGCAGAGAGGCACATAAGGGTACTAAAGAGCTAGGGAACTATCTAATCACTTCCACCTTTGACTCCTGCACTCGGAACGTACTTGGTTTGAGGCTTGTTGGCTTGTCGTTTCTGTCGGTTCTTGCGAGTGAGGAGGCCAATGGGAAGTTCTCCCGAGGAGTAGTCGCTCCCCTGCAGGATACCGAGACTGCGGACGTATACGGCCCAACCTTCCCCGTAAAGAATGTTTGTCATGGTCACTGCGCTGATCGGGGCGTCGATCTGGAGACCTTGATCGACCACAAAGGAGTGACCGATTTTCAATCCAGGATTCTGTTGAAAGCTTACGACGTACGATCAGATGCGGAAGAACATGACGTGAGAAAGGAAATCTGACATACCTTGTCGAGGATCTGACGAACCTGTTCCAACCAAGCTTTGATCCAATCCCTGGTAACCTTGTGACTCCATCCGGCCGTGTCAAGGTAGTTCGTGCTGAGACCGAAGATGGTCGAACGGATTGCCATGAAGAAAATGAATTCTGCGAAGTAGACGAACAGTTCCGAAGCCACTTCTTGATCGTCTGAGGGAACGCTCCAGAGAACGAGCTTTGCCCAGAGATCCCATCCCCAACCTAACACCACATTTGCAAGTATCAGCTGTAGCTCCTATCGTTACCATGATCGAAGAATCGAGGTCGTACGTGCGAAAGCATCTTTCATTTTCTTTGAGAATGATCCCGCCGACGACTTGTGTGCTTTGCCACGATCATCATAACTTTCTGCAGTCATTCCGGGGTAGGGATCGTCTGCAGGAGTCTGTATGAGCCTGATTGTCAGCGTCGAGTCAGCAATAGAGTTGACGCAGCGACTCACAAGCATCACGTACACACCCCAAAGCCAAGATCCAATCATCGAAACTTTGCAAGCTTTCCTCAGCTGCTTCCCCGTGATGCGCCAGGTTGGCCAATTCTGTCGAGTCAGACTGCTCCGCCGCTATTGAGTCAGCGGTTGATCGTGAAAATTCGAAGAAGGATTTACCACTCACCCATTGAAAAGCGTTCGCAGTGCCGTGCAGCTACGAGTATAGACGTATGCGAAACCTATTTGTCCATTGGTGACCGTGAAAGAGCGGGTTTCGTCACTAACGAGAACGTTGTCGATCGTCACTTGTTGAAAGAAAATAGGATGATGTGAACGCGAAACCCAAGGGCCAGTAGGAGCAAGGATTCCTTCGACGAGACTATGAGTTCCATAGATCAGCATTGCGTCTCGTTCGAAACCAATGGAATAACTCACCAGAAATGAGCAGCACCGATCAGAATGATAATATTCACGAAGATCACCCAAAGGTCGAGTCCCTTGATCTGCGATGCATGAGTTAGCAATCTCTAGCACGAAGTAATGTCTAGGGAGAACGCTCACGAAGAAAGAGTTGGCAGGTTGACCACTTCCAGGTTTAAACATCTTTCGTTTGATCTCATCGAGGTAGTCTTGAAGCCCACTGCTAGCGAGTTCATCGAGTTCTTGAGCTTTAGCACTCTCTCGGTCGAGTTCAGCCTTGAGGGCTGCGGCGAGAGAATCTGCTGTTAATGGTAAGAGGAATAGAAAAAAAAATCGATTAGCAATTCTTGTTCAATTAGTAGCGAAGTGAGGGTTGTCTCTCACCTTCCACTCCGTCCTGATCGTCGACTGCACCTGAACCGCCTTGAACCTATACAATCGAATCAGACGAATCTTCAGCGTTCGCTCAAGCCTCAAGAAGCGAACAACTCACCTCATCCACTTTCATCTTCTCCTCCTTCTTCTGACCATTCCCAGCGCTCTTACTCGATGATGCCTTCTTGGAAGTGGACTTGTCGGACTTGCTGCTTGCTTGTTGCTTTGACGCAGCAGCTTTCGAGGCTTGCGCCGAGTAACCTCCTTTGAAAGACATCCAGTCTGTCTGAGGAGGAGGAACAGCGGGTTTCTGTAAACAGGTGATCAAGATCAGCTCTCTGTACTTTGCTCTACCGCCTGCAGTACAAGGATCACTCTAACGAGGGTTTGAAGCAGGAGTTGGAGGAGCCGAGTGGAATCGAGGGGAGAGGGATAAATAATGGTCGTACGTACCTTGTTAGACTTCTTGGAAGACATATCGTTTGCTATCCTACGATTCGGTGTGATCAGCGAGCGGGAGAGGGAGAAGAGTTGAGAACGTAATCGATTTCCCCTAATCAATTGTAATCTCTTTCGCAACGAAGGCCGTGAAGACGTTCGTTTTCTCCCCTCTTCATGCAGTCAGTAGTTTTCAATGCTGATACTTCACTAGCCTTCATAGCCTTGACCTCGACTTTCGTCGTCGTCGTTCAGAGTGCCCCGCCGGAGTCCGCTTCGAGAGGCGCGAGCACTTTCCTTCGAATCCTTTCGACACCAAGTTCACCATCTTTACGTGCTCGGATCAGAGCGTTGAAAGCAGTCCCGTATAGCCCAAAGTGAGGTGCATCTCTCACTAAAATTTCGAAAGAATCGATAAATTTATGTCACCCACTTTTCCCTCTTCTCGAGTTGCTCTCTCTCTGTCCCTCTTTCACTCGCTCTCATCACTCACTACGTTGAGTAACGAAACTCAACATGGTATGTACACTCTCCTTCTATTTCGCCTGCTGTAGCTCAGGTGAACGACTCCAGCTAACCCTTTTCTTCTTTTGATCTTGCAGGCGAAACCTCCCACTAAGAGGGATCAAAAGGTGCTGAATTACGCTGTGAATGCCAATCAGCAACAATTCAAATCTCCACTATGGTTCATCAACCTTTTCCCGATTGTCACCGCTCGTTTGGACGAGATCAGGTCATCTTTCCCTTCCCTCGACTTCACGAACTTGAAACAACTCTCCGACCTCACTGAGGCGGAAGAAAGTCACATTGATCGTTTCCATCAATACGCTACTATATCTGTTGGTCTCATTCGCATGTCACAAGTCAAAAAGGGAGAAATTCACGGAATTATGCAAATGGTTATGGAAGAACAAGTCCAAAGTGCGTTGAACTTGATCTACAATCTCCGTGGTGATTCCTAACACACGCCAAGGATCTCCTGATATAGAATCTGGTCAACAATTCAACAGCAGATGCGCACTAGGTGAATTGGCTCTGGATTGGGAAAAGACGAAAGCTCCTTATTCTCTCGCAAACGCTGGTACCGAAGCAGATTCTCTTGTGGAATAGTGAGTCACCCTCTTTCACTGGTGGTGAAGAAAAAAAGCTGAACGAGCAACATTTCTAGTTACTCAACAAACTACATTTGTGCTTACTTCTTCACTTTTTCATTTCCATCGAGCGACGAGCTAATCTCGGCTCCCCATAGCTGAACGAGTAACTTTCAATCGTGCTCAAGTCCAAACGATCATTCAACTGCTTGTAGCAACCTTGAACGTCAGTCAAAAAGCCCTCTTTCTCTCTGACATTTTGCTCACTCTCCTTGTTTTTCTACAGTTTGCGCATCAGAGTTTCGATCAACTTGCACAAGACTTCCTTTTCGACCGAAAGACGCTTTCAGTTGCCATCTTGAAGAGTACTCTCAGTAAGCGAACAAAATCACTTTTAGCGATTTCCTTGACTAACGGTTTTGTCGGAGAAAAAAATTAGCTTTGTTCGTACCCTGTGCATTCAAAGGTACATATCTTAGTGTCTTTGCGGACGCTGTGAGCGTCACCTCATTGGAACAAATTCTCAGTTCGAGTCGATCACCTTTGAGGTGGAGTATCTTTTCTGCGGAAATTGGAGATTGTTTCCTCAAAGCTGCTATCGTGAGTGACTTTCGTCCTCTCGACGAGCTCAAATAGGCTGACTGAAGGGTATGTCTTGCACAGGACGAAGGCATTGCTGAGGAAGAGATCGAGGGATATGTTATGGAGGGTGTGAACAGTGAAGCGTGGAACCCGATCAACAATCCTTCGGAGCGTGCCAAGAAAGCTCGGAGTTTCTTCTGGAGAACAGGTGAGGTCATTGCTTCATGATCTCGCGCTTTTGATATTGACGATCTCCCTTTCCTCCCAAACAATAGCGGACTGGTACTATCGATCTGCGACCTTCACTCCGCACTATCACCAACATCAAAGCTTTCTCCGTCGAATGAAAGGTCAGGTCGAGAGGTATAGGGTGAAAGTAATCAGCGGGAACGATGCGAATAGCCGGACTCGATTCACTCAAGACGAATTGGATCTTTGCGTTTGGTGAGTCCTCTTCCCTCTCATCGCGCTTGCACATGCTCATCTAGACTCTTCAATCTTCCTAGTTATGTCGCAGAGCTCGACGATGAACGTATACATTACGAAACCCTTGCGAGATTCATCAACGTACTTCTCAAGAAACAACTTTCGCTCGGTTTTAGGATAGAGAATTCATTACGCAGGAAACTTTGTAAAAACTTCCTATACCTGGCGGCTGCATTGAAAGCGGTACGTGTCCCTGTATCCTCTTGAACGTTGTTACCGAAGCTGACCGAGGCTCGAGCATCGATGGAACAGTTCGGAAAACCTGTTCAAATTCTCAAATACGTCGATCTTGGTCTATTCAATTCGCTCAAAATGGAAGAAGTTGACGATGTGAGTAACTCGCTACTCTGGTTCTCGCTAATTCGTGCTGAACTCGATCTCGACTTTTCAGTTCGCTGCTCAAATTCGCTCCCGAAGACCGGGTTTCGTCTTGTGTTCCCCCCAACAGTATCTCGACAATTATGAACCCCCTGTCGACGATGAGGATTCAGACGCTGAGGACGGAGAAGAAGGAGAAGTCGATCAAGAAGAGGAAGAGGACGACGACGATGCCGGTTCTGCTCAACTCTCGGAGAAATCGAAGCGAGGATCGAGAGCGAAAGGTGGAGGACCGTCAGGAGCGAACGGAGGAGGATCGTCGAAGAAGCAACGTCCTCGCAAACGTCAAGCCAATACCTTTGAATCCGACGATGAACCGGAAAATGATTCAGATCAACGCTTCGTAAAATCGAACAAACGAGCGCGAGGTGCACTCGACGTCAGCAGGGAGCAAGGTGAACAGGGAGATGTTGGAGAGGAGCAAGTTTCGAACCGTCGCAAGTCCAGGAGGAACGTTATCGACTATTCGAAAGCCTACTCTGCCGATGTGGAAGCTGGTAAGCACGCTATTCCGGGTAGTAAGGTGTGCAAGGAGACTGACTCTCATGTCTCTCCACAGCGCTAGAAGCTCTCAGCGATGTGTCTGAATCCGATTCGGGAGAAGAGAACGATTCTTTCGAAGAAAACCACTTCGAATCCGATGCGGAACACGATGAGGAGGAGGACGTTTATGCTGACAATGAGGAAGATCAAGGTGGTATGGAGGAAGCTCCTCAAGGTCATCGAGAGGAACTCGAACAGGTGCGTTTTCATTCTAACGAGTTCAATCTGGGAACGCAGACCTCTTATCGCGATTGATTCGGTGCGGTAGGATTTGGAGATCGATCCCTTCACATCTTTCGCTACTTCACAAGACGCCCGTTCTTCAGGCTCAACACCGTCGTTGGCTCGCTCGTCTCCTCGTGACGAACACTCGATGGACTCGGACGACTCCGATTCCTGCCCAACTGATTCAGGTGCACCTCCCCATGACGAGCTTGAGAGGGGACAAATGAAAGAGGATGAGGAGAACATGGGAGAAGAATCAGATGCTGAGGACGAGGAAGGTGATTTTGTTTTGTCTCGTCAAGTTCAATTGGCTGCGATGAAGGCAACGACGTGCTTCCAAGTGTGTATTTGGCTCTTCTGATATATTTATTGTCGCTTTGACTGACGTGCTCGTCTCGCAGGACCTCGATGAAGACGAAGAATTTTTCCAAGTCGGTCTCAATTCTCTTTCCGAGTCAACTCTTATTGCAAAGATACAACACAGGAGTAACGCTTCCCCTGATACTCGTGCGTCCATTTCGTTCCTCTCGGCCAGAACTTCCAAGCTGATCAGAAACTTCGTCGCTAGCCGTATGGAAGATCTGTTCGGAAGTTCTCGCGGAGGAATGGGATTAGTTCTCACGTCTACGGTATTTGCTTGTTCACAGATCACCATGATCGCCTTTGTTCAGTAGTTGTTTGTACTATACTTGTTCAGTTAATAGTATTCCGTTCTTTCGCTACATCGTTGTGTTCTTCGCGAGGGATCCGGCTTTCGATTCTCAGGCGATCGATTCTCAGGCGATCGATAGCTTGACCGACTCCAAGCGAAAGTCCTTACAAGTACCAGCTCCGTCGAGGAGACAGCGACAGAGCGAGAGTGTGGTTCGGAATCGGTGATTTCGGGTTTCGCCTTTCAGCCTCTGGAGTAGGTAGGGACTCGTACAAATCGACGGCTTCGACATTCTACCGTCTTTTTCGAGAGCTCAGCGTGTACTCGCGCATCAGAGGAAGCAAAAAGGTTTCTTGCGAATTTTTCGCATCGACCTCTCGTCTTCAATCCGCAATATTTACAGTCTACGTTCGTTGTAGGTAGTCTCTACAGTCATATCATCCGCCTCGAAGCTGTACTTCTTCGCTAGAGAGTCCGATGCCTTGGTAACTTGATTCTGCACGTCTGCAGAATCAGAAAATCGTTCTTCCTCTCCTTCCTCTTCCAGCTCACCTGATAACGCTCTTACATACTCTTCGATGAAGCGAAGGCATCCACTGCCACTCCCAAAGCTCCCCAATGCCTCGAGTGCTCCCTTTGCTACTTCCTCAACTTCAACTCCAACTTCTCCACTACAAGTCCTCTCAACCCTCGCCGAATCCTCTCAAAATGTAGACTTAACGCTTGAACAATTTATCACGGCAATTGGCGGGTCAAAAGTATCAGCACTGTCTAAACTCATCGACTTTGGAATCGCCCGTCTCGAATCTCAAATGAAGTCGCTCGACTCATTAATTCTTTACGTTGGAGATCATACGAAGAGGATGGATGAATCAAGCATGGATTCCGACGATTGGAAATCACTCCTAGATCGACTGGATCGACATCCGCTGCTCCAAACTCGTAAATACTCGACTCTGAATCGCATCCGCAACAGCTTCGAGAGCTGTTCGAAGAGTCTAGGGATTACTGGATCATGGCGTCTGGTACCATTAGGCACTCATCCTCCGGAGTTGACGGTTGGTCTCGGTAATGGATGTATGAAATTGCGAAAAGGGTTATTGAAGGAACGAGGAGGAGATTCACTCGAACTAGGTGATTGGACGCTTGCGATGGAATTGATGGATAAGCAGCATCATCCGAACCTATGGACGGGTGCGGATCTCGAAAGAGAAGCCGACGGGATCGTCAAACGAGTTCCACTCCTCCGACCCCTCGTCTCTCCTTCTCCTACCGCTGCCATCCCTACCCCTGCCAATCTCGCACAAGCTCACTCCCACCCTCCTCGCCCGTCCTCGTCGCGTCCCAC
>JGI24890J29729_1001274_pt1 | contig 11818 bp, 20 predicted proteins | sample FreactcultureFD7_FD_29729 | JGI IMG/M metagenome (IMG submission 29729)
GGACTCACAGGATTACTTCGCATCGACTTTACCAACTTTCTTGTCCCTCCTTCAACTCCGACTTCAACTCCTCTCCAACCCTTCTTCTTCTTCCGCAGTAACATCAGATTCACCGAGGTTACAACACTTGACGAAACTAGTAATCGGTCAAATCAAACTGTGGAGGTTGTTGATCGATCACAAGAATGTAGAGTATTTCGATCGGATGGGAATCACTCGGGGTGTGTTGGAAGCTGCGTGGGGAGTCGTTAGGGAAGCAACAACTACTACCTCTACTACGAACGAGCTAGGAGGAGGAGCAGGAGGAGTGAGGGAAAGAGTTTCAGGTGAGTTCGAATTCGAGGAATGCAAATGCTTTTTTCACTTTTCTCCCCTCGACGCTAACAGCGTAGTCTTTGAGTCGTTCCACAGATTCATCAACAGCTCTCTATCCGACTCGACTCTTGATCCCTTCCCTACTTCTCCTAAAATCAACCCTCTCATCCTGGGACGGTCACTCTCCACTCGAAATCCCACTCGCCTTCATTCATTCCCTCACTCGGTGCCTCGTCGAATCGTGCCTCGTGTTGAAAGTCGAAGAGTTGGAACAGTGGGATTTGGACGCAGAGGAGTTTGTCAACGAGGAGGAAGAGAACGAGGGCAAGTGGGAATTTGAATTGAGACCTGCTAGTGAAGTAGTACTCAAGAGTCTCGTCGGGGGTTACAAGGAAGATGTAGGGGGGATTATGAAGAGTTATTTGCAGGAGGATAGGATTCGAAGTGAGTCATACAAAACTTTTTCTTAAATCTTAGAGAGAGGAGGGAGAAGAGGAACTGATCTCTCTTGAGTTGAGAGTCGAGTAGATCCGAAGAATATGGAGGATTTGTTGTTGAAGGAGAGTGTGTATAATGGGATTGGGAAATCTTTGGGAGATTTGGGAGACTCGATCAATTTCGACGAATGGTTGAAGAATTCTTTACTACCTGAAGCACTCTCTACTGATACAAAGTAAAACCCATATCTCCTCTCTCTCTCAAAACTGTCTTCAATCATGTCATCTTCCCGATCACTAACGGACAACTCAATTTCGTCGTTCGTAGTTATCGTTTAATTCGTCGACGAATTTCATCCCTCCTAGGATCCCTCCTGGCTTCCGATCCTTCCCCTACCTCTTTACCTCTAATCTACGAACTCCTAACCCACCTCCTCTCGCGCAACTCATCGACCGATCCAGCGATCCGATTGACGAGCGTCAAATCTTTACAGAAATCAGATACGTGGGATTTCAACCTGCAAGCGTTCTTACCCTTCTTGTCGAGGGTCGTCGAAGACTTGGTCGACTTGTTGGAGAGTGTCGAGTTGGGGGAAACTAGGATGAGAGTTATGAGTGCTTTGGGAGTCGTCGTTGCGAGAGTCGAAGGAAATGTCAGTTCAATTCGTTTTCTCTCCCTCTCTCGATTTCTGAAGCCGGGCGAAAATGCTGATGGGGCAAGGAAAGAGTGAGTGTAGATTGAACCGTATGCGAACCAATTAGTCGAGGTGATGAGCAGGTTATGGATCTTATCGAATTCGAATCAACAAAGTCATTTCCAAACTTCAATCCTAGTAACCCTCACCCGTCTCTCCGAAGTACGTTTCTCTCCCTCATCTCTCCTTCCCTACTCCTTCCAACTAACCGAAATCCCCCACTCTTTTCGAAAAAGGCGCTCGGGGAGAAATCTCAATCTCTCCATTCACCCTCTCGTACCATCATTCAATTCTCGGTCGATTCTACCCTCCCTTCCCACATCTACCTCCAAGAGGACGCCTTGGAACTCTGGTCCGTCTTATTGAAACGTTCGAGTACTCTAACCAACGACCTACTCGAATTGGTACCGAAAGTTTTAATGGGATTGATTGGGGACGCAACGGATCTATTACCGAAATTATTAAACATCTTTGAATCCTACTTGTTACTTGACTCACAACGAGTTTTAGAGGTAACGTTTATCTCTCTCTTGTTTTTTGAACGTGAATGGAGCTGATGGAGTTTGAGAGGAATCAAGTTGTGCGCATTCGAATTCTTTAAAGCTGTTTCTGGGTTGATGGAGGGATTATCATTGGAAGCTGTTAAAGTAGTGTTACATTCTATTAATATGGTTTTCAAGTGCGCTTCAGGAGGAGGAGGAGGAGGCGAAGTTTGGGCGGGTGCGGTCGATACGAGTGAGGTGTTTGTAAGATTATTGGAAGGGATTGGGAAACCTGTGAGTTTTTCTCTCTTACAACCACTTTCTATCAGAATGATTTGCTGACTATCAGGCGAGGGTGAGCCTGGATATAATAGGATACTCCAGCGCTGGTCGTTACGAAATGTAAAACTTTTTCTCATATCTTCCCTTTTCTCTCAAAAGATAAAGACTCAACCTCCGTTCCACATTGAGACTGATCAATGAGTTTGTGCGTGTAGATCTTTGCTCAATAGCTCGAATCATTTTGGCTTCTCCAAACGTGTTTCATTCACTCGTCTCATCGACTTCGATCCGAACTCAAACTTCTTCAAATACTATCCTCTCTCTCATCTTGAACCAATTCATTGAACGTGTAAGGCAATTCTCCCTCTTCCTCCTCCTCCAGTCATCGTCTAGCGAGGGGACTGATCAGAGTGAAAAAGTGCAGTTGGATAATATGTCTCAAGGAGGTCAAAGAAAGATTGTTGCTCTAGCATTAGCAGAATTGGTCGTTTCGAATAATCCAGTCGTCTTGTCGAGGTTACCAGATTTGGTGGCTTTGTGGAGTGGTGTTCTCGCTCAAACGGAGGAAACTCAAGAGGGAGAGTAAGTTTCACTTTTCACTGTAATCTCTCGGAAGGAACTTTGGCTGATGAAGCTTCTGGTTTGACAGTGCCGAATTGTATCATGTCACGGACGATTACACTTCGGAAGTAGAATATGATTATACTGAAACTTTGGAAACTTTACGAAAATCCGCTGTACGCTCCCTCACTCTCTCACTCTCTCAACCACTCATTCACCTCTATACGTCGGTGTAACCTACTGACTGACTCTTACTTCGATGAGTGTTGACAGTTGACAGCGAGGGATCCAATGATTACATCTAAACTGTCTAGTTTCATCGGGGAACGGTTGACGAGAGCACAAGAAGTCAACGGAGGTCAAGAAGAGTTTGCGAGGTTGTGGTTATCTCAGGTGGATCCGATCGTCGTAGAAGAGCTCGTAAAGAGGTTGGAAGGGAAATTGAAAGGTTAGATACATAATCGATCAAAACTCATTTTTCGATAATCCGAAATTCGCGCGTAGTTTGACCGGAGAGAGAGAGAGAGGAGAACGCATTTCGGCTTTGAAGTGTCCGGGGGAGAGAGGGATTGAGGATTTCGTGGGATCGAAAGCAAAGGGTCAGAGTGTTTCGGTTTCAATATTAGCGAAATAAGCGAGACGAAACTCGGAGAGGGCTCAAGATTGCAGCTTCCTTTCTTCTCTCCACTCTCCACTAGCTCTTAACACACACACACACTTTACGAACCATGTGAGTGTATCGTGCAGCTAGTCCAACTGTTCAACATCGTCACTGATTTCAGTCGCTACTGCTCGTCGTGAATGCGGTTAGGGCAATCAAAACTTTTCTCACTGAATCATTAGGGATTGAGATCCCAGTCGTACAAGGTGGTATGATGTAAGCTCTCTCGCTATCTCCTCTCCCTTTCCCCCTCACTTTCTCCTTTCAAAGTTTCCCCCACATGGCTTGAAACCACACCCCCTTTCTCTCTCCTTTGAATGAGCTGACACCCCCACAATTATGCCTGATTGTGCAGGTGGGTAGGATTACCTAAACTAGTAGCAGCAGTTTCCAACGCAGGAGGCTTAGGAATCCTCACTGGTTTAACTCCCGGTTCTCCAGAAAAGTTACGTCAAGCGATTAGAGAAACTCGTAAACTCACTTCGAAACCTTTGTAAGCACACACACACTCTCTCACTCTCCCCCACTCAAGCAACGCTAATGATGGCGAGGAGAGAGAGGATGTAGTGCAGTGAATTTAACTTTCTTACCTTCGATTCAACCACCACCTTATGAAGAGTACGCAAAGGTTGTCATTGACGAAGGGATCAAAGTGGTTGAAACTGCCGGAGGTCCCGCCGCTGGACCCATCATTAAAATGTATAAGAAAGCTGGAATTTTCGTCATTCACAAGTGAGCCCTAAACCCTCTACTCTCTCTCTCTTTCTCTCGCTGTTTCGAGGGAGGCAATTAGTTATATCGACAACTTGAAGTGGTAGAAGAGAGGGGGAGAAGAAGAGAGAATGAGAGAGGGAGATACTCGAGAAAAAGGGAAACTATTCTGGTCGACTCCCTACTCGGCTAGGAACCAAGGGACATAACTCTCTTTACAATAGGTTGAAATCACAGACTAACTCGAACCCTTCCTTCCTAATTCATTCCCTAGGTGTACTTCGATCCGACATGCGAAATCAGCAGAACGTCTTGGAGTCGACATGCTCTCTATCGACGGATTCGAATGTGCTGGACATCCCGGTGGTGAGTTTTCTCCATCTACTTCTCCCTCCTGATTCATTGAGATTCGTAGCTGATTAAGAAAGAGGTTCGATGAACCTTGAAGAGGATGATATCGGAGGATTACTTTTACTCGCTCTCGCAGCGAAAAAGTTAAAGACTCCTTACCTCGCTTCAGGAGGGATCGGGGATGGAAGAGGTCTAGCAGCAGCGATCACTCTAGGAGCCGATGGAGTCAATTGTGGAACTTTGTTCATGGCGACTCAAGAATCTTACATTCATCAAAACATCAAGGATGAGATGGTCAACGCTTCTGGTGAGATTCTTACTCCGATTACCTCCCCTTTACTCTATAATCTACTGACTCTCCCCTTCTGCCTGCCAGAAAATGATACGACTCACATCTTTCGTACTCTGAAAAACACTGCGAGGGTGTTCAAGAACAAGGTCAGCTTCTTTCTCACACTGTATCTTCTCCTAAATAGAGGGGAGAGCTGATACAGTTGATGAAGAGTTGACAGGTAGCATTGGAAGTGAGAGAGAAAGAAGCCAAAGGTGCTCAATTCCCTGAAATCGCTCCCGTAAGTGAAGAAACTTTTCTTTTTCTCCCTCTCTCGTCTATCTCAAAACCCTCCTCTTCTCCTCCTTATTACCCTCTTCTTCATACGGAGTAATCACTACGCAATGCCGTCTAGCACGCACTGACCCTTCGTTAAAAACCACTTGAAAAAATAGCTCGTTTCCGGATTGAGAGGGAAACAAGTCTACGAGAACGGAGACAACAATGCAGGAGTTTGGTCCGCTTCTCCAGTCATGTAAGTTCCCTTCCCCTCCCCTCCTTCTCGTCAATTTCCGAACTGATTCCCCCGTTGTTTGTGAATGGGATAGGGGTTTGATCGATGATATCCCTTCTTGTGAGAAATTGTTGAAACGTATGGAACGAGAAGCAGAAGAGATCTTGTTGGGATCTGCGAAGAAAGTCACGAAAGGTGGTAACAACAAGAGGGAAAGTCACCTCTAAGAGAGGGAGGGGTTCAATCGTTCAGCGGGTTCAACTAAGCTAAAGGGATGGGGTTCTGTATTACTTTTCTATGTTGTCACTTACTCTCGAGAAGAGGGTTACCTTCTGGCGTATTCACCAACAATTTCTTGCAAAGTTTAGTACCATTTCAAGCTGTGTAGTTCTCTCCATCTCGAATCTCTCTGTCTCTCTCTCTCGCTCACTCGCATATTCGATCAGAAAGGTGAAACTGAAGGTACTGATTGAAAATTCCAATTTTGCGAGGTTTTGCGAGAGGTTTTGCGAAAAGAACGAACGAAGAAACGGATTTTGTTAAGAAAACGAAGTGAACGAGAGGAGGGAGATGGGTATTGTAAAAGCATTATTGGGGTGGAAAGAGAAAGAGTCCAGGTATAGAGATTTGCTTCGAAGGCTAGTTGAGACGATCCCCTCAATCAAGCTTCGTCGTTCTTCTTCTCTTCGACTTCTTTCTCTTGTGAGACTTCCTTGAGCGTAGAACCAGAATCACCAGAGTTGTCCCCAGTATCAGTCGTTCCCGATTCGGTGGCAGTAGTTCCAGTTTCGACTTTGACCGAAGAAGCAGAGGATGAAGTGGGTGGATCTTTCTTGAACATACCACCTGTACAGTCACCCCAACCATGAACTCAGTCTCTACGCGAGTGAAGGTGAGTGCAGGACAGGAGGAGGAACGCACGGAATTGAGAATTCTTAACCTTGTCTTTCTCCTTCTCGTCGGCTGCTAGCTTTGCCAACGTTTGAGAGATCCCAGCGTCGGGTCCTTGAGTCTTTTGCATCTCTTCTAGGATGGCTTTACCTGTAAGAAGATGGAAAAACTGACATTAGCGAGGTGTGATCGATAATCAAGGATTCTCTCAACGTTACCTTTCGAAATTTGACCGAGTCCCTGTACGTTACCGACTCAATCGCACATCAGTTACGACTCACATGGCAGTGATGAAGGATGAAGCAGAAACGTACGATCCTAGCTTGAGCTTCACGGAATGATGCTTTTTGATTCTTTCTGCAAAACGCGAAACAGATCGAGGTTAGCTGAAGCTAGCATACTCGAGCTCTTCAAAGTCTTACTCATCGAGTTTCTGAGCAGCTTGAGCACACTCGAGAGCACGTTGGAACCTCTCCAATTTGATGTGAATCGCAGCTGAATTGATATGAGTGTTCAAGAGCTGTACGATTTTCGCTACTCGCTAGTCAGTCTCTTTCTTGAGCATACTGACGAGGAACAATAGACGTACAGCAGTCTTGATGACGTCGTAAGGAGATTCTTNTTCCTTGTCTTGAGGTTCAGCTTCCTTCTCCTTTCCCTTCTTTCCCTCTCCTCCTTCTCCCTCATCATTGATCTCTTCAATCTTGGGTTCCTTCGTAGAGGGCAAGATCTCGGGAGGTCTAGTAGCAGGTCCAAAAGCGCTCGACATTCTACCGTCCAAACCTACGTTCAAACAACGAGATTAAAGTTTGATCCGACAGAGGAGAGAAAAGATTCTCTCACCTTTCAAAGAGAGTAGGACATAATGATAGTCACGCAAAGCTCCGGTGAGGTCTCCCGCTTTGAATTTGTTGTTTCCATCTATCCTTTGCGCGAGTGCTTTGTCGATAACAGCCTAATAAAGATCGAAACGAAGTCAGCATTCAACTCTCACGGATCCACTCGAATATTATGTCAGTCGATTGTAATATAGCACCTTATGATGACTATCTGAGTCTTACAGTCTCTAGAGAGGTGTAAAAGATAGGAAGGGGAGCGTGTTGAAGCATTTTCTCCAGGGGGGGTTGTCCATAGAGAGGACTAGGGACGTACTTGAAGCTCTTCTTTAGTGTTTGTAGTCATCTTGTGATCTTCCAATTGAGTTGAGGAGTTGGAAAGTGAGAAGTGAGAGGGAGAAAGTGGAAATCTAAAAGAAGACAGGAGACTTTTGACAAGTTATCTCGAGATGCGAATCCATTCTAATGCAGTGTACAATGAGAATGCTATCCAGAATCCAATCAATGCAAGTAAGCCAAAAATAAAAAGTTGATAATGTTTGTTCCGTGCGAAATTCGAAAAAAAAGTTATATGTTCAAAGTTATCCCCTCTATCTATCCTTAAGCACTCGCCGCTGCCCAAATCGCGACTCCGACCAACACGGCGATCCCCACCCCTCCACCACAAGCAGCAACTCGATTCCCAAACACCCACTTGTCCATTCCCATCCAATCCTCCTCCCTTCTCTCCCTGAACCCTTCTCGACTCTTGGTCGTATGTAAACTCTGTTGAACCGCTACCGAACCTCTCAAGATTCGACCACAGGAACAGGTCGGGAGTCGACATCGTTGTCCAAGTGAAGAAGGAAGTTCTCCATCTGTTGAACGTAGGAACCATCCTCCTATAATCCAACACCAAGGTCCTAATAAGAATCCAGCCTGGCCATGCGAATTGTGGGGTCAGTGAGAGAACAAATACGAGGGAGAAAAGGAAAGAAAACGCTTACGATGAATGCCAGTTTCGCAGGAATCACCTCATCAATCCAAGTTTCAGCTGAACTACTCAATAAATCACTCAATTCCTCCAACGTAGTTCCTACTCTTCCTTTTCCTCTACTCCTCAATCCTGCTCTCGTTCTTGGAGGTAGCTCAACTTGGTTCGTCTCCTCGAGTTGAGGTTGAGGAGTAGCGATTCGTTTACGAGGAGAAGGGATCGCGTGATCTATTGATGTCGTCGGGGGTTCCGCTAGTGGTGGTGATGAAGCAGGTACGGCATCGTAGCGATACCCTGCAGCTCGGAGGAGTTGAGCTTTGACGAGTCGTAATGGAGCTGGACTGAACGAGAACGAGGGACCTCCTCCTGTGCCGTTAGAGGAGGAAGTTGAGGTGGGAGTCGGAGTCACGAGGAGGTGTTGAGGTGTAATGATTGTAGGTCCTCCTCGCTCGTTGTTTGGGGTTGAGGTTGCGTGACGAGGGGAAGAAGAGAGAGGAGGTGACGAGGAAGGTTGTCTTCTTGTCTGAGCGCCAATTCCAGCGATTCCAGGATTTGACGAAGACAAACGACGGGAGAGACGTCGAGAAGGTGAAGTGTTCGGGTCGACTGAGGAATCTTGTGAAGAACGAGAAGAATCGGTTTCGAGGATATCTTCGAGTGGTAGATCCGACTGTTTACTATTTCGAGGAGGAGGAGAGATCGATAGAGAAGGGATTGGCATGTGTCGATTTGACATTCGACGAGTTGCAGGAGGTGGTAGAGATCGACGTCGCAGAGGAACGGTAGGGAATTCTTCGCGAGAAGGGGAAAGGTCGAAATCGAATCCGAGTCCTGCTAAAGCTCCATCCTTGTCTGGAAGTGGGGGAGGTGTCGTTTCGTCATCCGAGAAACATTCTTGGAACAAAGGAGTATCGTTGGGAGTGGAAGGTGCAGTTCGATTCGTTCCTCCTCCTCCATCTTCATCGTCCGTGTGATGATCAAAGATGGGTGAAGGTTCAGAAGAAGCGACATCTGAGTCATAGTAGACGAGTGACTGTCTCGAAGATTTGAATACCGATTCATGTTTGGGCGATGTCGTGAGAGATAATCGTTTCGTGAGTCGTAAAGGTAAAGGGAAAGCTTTGGTACGTTTCGCTTGATCTAATTCTGCCGAGAATGGACTGAGGTCGACAACTTGGTGAGCTGGAGGTGGTCGTTGTTGTTGTTGATTCGCAAAGACGGGTTCGGAAAGTAGGGGAGCAGAATGAGGAGGATTACGAAGTGCAGGAGCTTTGAGGGATTCGGTCGGGTTGTAAGCGAATCCTAACCCAGCTGAACGACGTCGTTGAACCTTGTCTACCCCAGTCTTGATCCATCCAGCTCGTTCACCTTCGACGGGTCTCTTTCCCGCTCTAATTTCCCTCCTTCTCGCTTCAACCTCCGCTCCTTCATCGACCATGTTTCCCAACTCCTCCATGACGACAATCGATACATCCTGTTCCTGTCCCGCTAACCTTTGTTTCTCAAGTTCGGCAGCTTTGAACTGAGCCCTCAAATCCAACGCACTCCTCGCTTTCGACGATTGCGCACCCACCAATTTCCCACTTCCACTCCTCACTAGCTGTCCTTCTGGGATTCCATGATCTTGAGGACTCATTTCAATCCCAACCCATCCACCTCTCATGACTTCGTGTTCCAATTTCTCCAAACTTCCTTCACCACTCCGATTCTCTTCACTCGAGGATGAACCCGACCTCGATCCACTATGTTGCTCGTCTGAGAACGTTTGATCTCCCAAGTCTTGTCTCGCTTCATAATCGAAGGAGAGGTCGAGGTCGACGTCGCTACTCGTTCGATGTGAATCTTCTGAAGACGACGGTTTGTCGACGAGGTGATGAGCCTGGAACGCGGCGAGCGAGTTGTGAGCAGTGAGAGGTGGTGCTCTGTAAGGTTTGTGAGAAGTCGTTGTCGTGTTTGAAGGAGCGCGAAGGTGTCGAATGGTCGAATCTTTGGGAAGAGGAGGGAGAGGCGAAGTGGGACGAGGAGAGGGAGCTATGAGCGAAGTTCTAGTTCGGACGTTCTCTTTGTCGTGGGTCATTGGGGTTCGAGCAGAGGCGGGTGGAGGAGGAGGAGCGACGAAGAAAGGGTAGTGAATGGAACCGGACATGTCGACTTCAGAACCGGAGGAAGAAGTTGTCGAGGTTATTGAAGAGGAAGAAGAAGGGATCGAATGGAAGGGAGGTCTTCTCGGTGTCGAAAGGACTTCAATACTGCGATCTTCTCGAGACGGACGTTTGTAAGAAGTGGACGACGAATCATCGAAATAAGGTAAATTGGTCGAATTAGGAGGTGAGGGGGCCGTCCACATTGACTCCTGAGTTGTGTCCTGCATGTAACTCTGTGCTGAAACGTATTGAGAGGCAGATTCATCGGCTGTAGTAGCGTAAGAAGGCCTTGGTCGAAGGGAAGTCATCTGTTTAGTTTGAACGAGTGTAAAACCCTATCTCTCTCTCCCTGCGATTAGCTCAACTCGTAATCGAATAAAGGGCCTAAGAGTATGACTCACTGAAGGCAGTCAGGTAAAGCTGAGTGGTAAAATCAAGAGTTGGAAACGGTTGAGAAGATGTAAACTATATTCGAGTCGGAGGGTGGGAAGGGGTAGAGCCCCGGTAGATGGATTGAAGTAGAGTAGAGGTGTTACACTGTCGCTGCTGGCGGTGTTGAGTGAGTTGTTGGAGGTGTGGGTAAGTCGAAAAGGAAGTTTGTTGTTTTCCTCCGTCGCGACCATTCGTAAAAATGTTCAACCAATTTCAACTCTGTCAATTCTGAACCTCCTACCTTGTGACCTATCTCGACGATATGAGCAATACTCTAAGATATAAACGAGAGCGCGACGGGCAAGATCCGAGGGAGATATAAAAACACTCTTTCGAAAGAAAGAAGGCCATAACTTGCGAAAAGAAGAGAACGATGCTGCGAGTGAGTAAGTATCTACAAAGGGGGGGCTATCTACAAATATATCCAGTGTCCGTTAAGCCATGCTCTTCCTTTCTAAGGTGGCGCTCCTCCTCCCATTCCTCTTCCACCTCCTCCGTTCCCTAACCATTCTCCTCGATTCCCTTTCCCATCCACCACCTCCTGTCGATCCTTCTCCGCACTAGCTTTCCTAGCACGTTCCAACTCATCTTCGCTAGGTCTGATAGGTACTCTCATCTTGACCGGTTGACCCTCCACTTCTTCTTTCGCAACCACTGGCACTTTCTTCTCTCCTTTCCCACCACTACCTCCTCCCTTTCCGAACCCTCCAAACCATCCACCTTTCGACTTGTTCTCTTCCTCTCTCATCCTCGTCGCGAGTTTCGCAGCTTGCAAGACTCGACTCCATTTTTGTACCCAAGTTCCTTCTCCCATTTGTTGAACGAATCCTTCTTGTTCAAGTTCTGCTTCGGGTCCAGTCCAGAGGGGTTTGGGTGGTGAGGATGAGGAAGATGAGCGTTTGGGAATATGGAAGGGGTGAGCTTCGGTGTTGAAGGCATAGTCGTCGAGGGAAATGAAATCTCGAGGTGAGAACTAGGCGACGTCGAATGGCCTTCATGAGTCACTTGGCTGACACACGAGAGATAAGACGAGACCCACGAGCAGATAGTAGTACTTGAGAGTTTCAGCAGTGACGAATGACTCCATGCTATCATCTTTTCGAACCGGAACAGAATTGACATCGGCAACCGTAGCGAAACTGTCATTCAGATTCTTCCTTCTCAGTGTTGGCTATCAGCTGAGTATAGAGACTTGACTGACCCAGATTCAGTGATCGAGTGTTCAACCCAATCCGTAAACATTTGCCATCCTCGATCCTACG
>JGI24890J29729_1001275_pt1 | contig 11809 bp, 19 predicted proteins | sample FreactcultureFD7_FD_29729 | JGI IMG/M metagenome (IMG submission 29729)
CCTCATTTTCAGCTTCTTGAATTTGATCGACTCTGTTGCGCCGAGTTTCACAGTCGTAGGCCTCCCAGCCGATTCGCGATCCGTCTTAAATGCCAGCCAATTCGAGTTGCCGTTGCCAGGCCCACGGCATGATCACATGCTGATAATCTCCAGCGGTGATCAACGCTCGTTCATCCGATGCGATCAGAGCCATCTCGATCGAGGCCTCACCGGACAGAACTTTCAGAAAATCGGCGACATACTTGCCGTCAAGCGTGATCATCATCGGCTCGCCCTGGAGGCTGATCGGCATTGACGCCCTGGCCGATCCGATATCAGTTGCGTCTGACATGGCGGTTAACGTATCCGCCGTAAAATTCAGATCGATCCCGCGTGATTCTGTTGTGCTGATCACTGATGCCTGGCGGACGATGCTGGCAGTGGCGGACACTGGGAGAGTGACCCGCCGAGTGATTGCATCCAGATCCGGCATGACCTTGCGATGATCAGGGAATCGACCCTGCACCAACTGGCTTGAAATCGACACATCTCCAATGCGAAACGCGATTGAGTTCTCACGGCATGCCATGTGGACCTTTTCGCCGTGGGACGATTCGACGAGCTTCATGGCTTTGACAGGGACAACTGCATCAACGCAGGTTGGATTGTTGACCCTCGTGCATGGACATGGGCAAAGCGACAGGCGCCGGGAGTCGGTTGAGACGAATAATGCGGAACTGTCCGAGATCTGAATCTGGATACCGCCCAACGCGTACCTGGTAATTTCCACGTCAGTAGAAAAGATCGTGCGTTTGATCGCTCTGCGGATAGCATGGCCGTCGATTTCGAAATATGAGTCGTCATCGAACGTCATGACAGGCGGGAAGTTGGTGTGATCTTCGACGCCGAGCGCGAAGGTTGAACCGCCACACTTCAGGATCACTTTTCCATCGGACACGTCCAGTTCAAGCGTTTCCAGGTCAAGTTCGCGGACTATCTGGATCACTCGGGCTGCTGGAATCAGTGTTCGCATCGGTTTTGATGGTGGGCATGCGAACGCGCTCTGCATGTGCAACTCGCCGTCGGTCGCGGTCAAGGTTGCGGTCTCACCTTGCACGGATAACAGGACGTTCTTAATCACGTCTTTTGTCGTGCGGCTTGGCACGCAGGCCGCTACGCTCGTGAACTGATCGGTGAATATCTTGCGGTCGAGTTCCATCAGACCCGTACCCCCTTGCGAAACACGACGCAATCGTCACGGTCGGATTCGTCCGTAAGCAGTCCGATAGCGCCGCTTCGGTAAACAACTGCACCCTTCGCATCCGGATGGAAGTACATGTCCACGATTCGAGCCAGCCAGGCGGCATGGCAGATAGGCAGGTCACTATTGCCGCCCCAATTCACGCACCAGCAACCGAGCGTTTTACCCTGCAGCTGAAGGAATGTTTCGCGGATTGCAGGCTGAACGTTGAGGATGTCTTTCAAGTGCTTGCAGTACCTGAAAAGCCCGTCAATTCGCTCGGCGCGAGTGAAGTTCCTGTCGAGCTTGTAGGGATTACCAAAGCCAGAATTCGGCCAGGAATCGCCTTCGTACTTACCGCTTCGGATCAACACGTGTCGCCCGACATAAATGTGATCTGGATCCGCAAGCCAGTCGCGAGGGCAGCAACCGGCAACCTTGGCGACTGTCGTGTTTTTCAGGATTGTTTGTGTCACTTCATTTCCTTATGAAAGTCGCCCATGTCCGATTCCGTCCAATGTTCCATGGCATTGGGGACATGGCTTCATCATCGCGCCGAAGTATGATTCGTAGTCGCACGTCATAACTTCTCCAGACCCGTCGCATCGCGGGCATCTGTCGGGATCTGGTTCATTCAGCCAATATTCAGCATCGTCCGGGTCAAACAATTCATCACGTGAAAGACGTGTTACGCTCATTCTGGGAACAGCTCCTTTTCCGCTGGCTTGATCACTTCAATGGTCACTTCGCATCGTGGGTTGGTCCGGCTGATTGGGCCACGACTGATTTGGAGGCAATCAATTTGTGAGTCGTCCTCCCACACACCGGACTTCGTCAGTGAATCGAGCAACGGCTTTAGTCGATTATCAATATCGATCGACCTGGCATTCGGCTGATACAACGTGACGCTTACGGAAAGTCGTCCCATGAACTTTTCTGGCGCGGCCTTCAACAACTCCCAGATCGAGATTTTCACATTCTTCTGAAACTCTTTACCTTCATCAGAGATGTACGTCATTGCCCTGGGCTTTGGACCGCGCATAACCATCGTTCGGTAGTAATGATTCGTTGACGGTGGCCAGGGCAGAACGAGGCTGATCATTCGCCACATCCTTTCCCGGTATTACCAGCGTTGGTGTGGTCGACGAACTGGTCCCACGGCACGAACCCTTTTGGGCACCAGAAGCCCCACGTTCGCCACTTTGGGCCGGTCAGAACGATTGTCCAGCACGGAACCGGACTTCCATTTCCGTCCTTTTCCAGCATCACGATATGTCTGTCAGTAGCCCGTCGAAACGCGATGGATGGGGCACGTCTCCAGCCGTGGAAACTCCATCGCCCAGGCACGTCCAGAGACTCGAAGTAACAACCTCGAATCATCAGGCTGACGAACCACCATGGATGATCATGTTTCGCACGGTCATCGTCCGATCTCAGAAACTTGTGGAGATACAAATTGATCCACGGGTTTCGCGGGATCAGATACCACCGCAGCATGTATGGCTCGGCCGGATTGCCAATGACGAAATGAGGCTTACCGGTCAAGATCGATGACAACCAGATTCTCAGATAGGTCAGATATTTCATGTCGGACTCCATTCCAGTGTCTTTGAAACGCAGGGTGGAGGAATCGAACCTCCTTGCCCAATCGCTCTGGGAAGCGACCGACCCCTGCACAGCTCATTTGGTTGAGCCATTCCCCACGGTGACAGCCAGTACCGCGCCTATCCCGCAGCGTCCTAGCATCACCGGTCTGGCCACATACGTGGATGAAAGGCGACGCTGCGGGGTTGCTTCAAAACGCGGTTTGCTTGGCTTTCTTTTCGGCCTTGCGTTTCCGCACGGCTTCGAACGCGGCCAGCTCCTCTTCGTCCAGATCTTCATCGTCGGCATCGACCCGGGGAGCGTCCTGTCGCACCCTCAAGCAGGGGACGGTTTCGTCTCCAAAGTCGCACTCGGACGGGTACAGCGTGATGAACTTACCGATCCATTTGTCAGTGTCTGCGCCGTAAAGCTTGGCGATACGTTTGGCATTAGTCTTATTCAAAACCATGCCCTTCTCGACACCTTGATAGTAAACAATTGGCCGTTTGTCCTTTGACTGTCCGACCTCTTCAGACGGTATGATCTGCTTAATCTGAACGATTCGGTCTTCGTTATTCAGATCAGCGGCCGCAAGCCATTTCGAAGGAAACAACAGAGCGTAATTTGACATATCAAAAACCTTTCATAATCGAACTTTTTCACCACCGATGATCAGTTCGACATCGTCATCGGATTTGACCGCCCACGCAGGCAGTCTCCATTCGTCCGGGCTGGAATATCCGGGCCAGATCTTCGTTTCGCGCGACTCTGCAATCTTGATCAACAGATCGCTGTATTCGTCGCGACCCGCCTCGATTGCTTCTTCTCCCAGTGGAGCGGCTCGCACTCCAAACGGACGAGACGATTCCACAGCAGTGATGGAATAGTCCAGGTCACATCCGGTGAGTGTGGCCCATCCATCCAGGTAGAACGCCGCTTGCCTGTGGTAACCCCGCTGGAAGATCGTCTTTTCGAAACCAACAACGTCAGCAGCAGTCTTTAAATCCCCGACCATTCCAATATCGTGCTGGACAGCATCCATTCGCCCTTTACAGAGCAGGCCGGTTTCCGGATCCCGCCAGACGATTGCGACTTCAACTTGGGTGCCCTGGCGTACCGCAAGATATTTCGATGCGCGATCGTGCTCTGCGAGCGCCCTGACCATTCCGAGCATCGCGTCGTATTGGGATTGAAACACGACGGTTTTGTCTTTGTTGGTCGCCTTAAATTCTTCAACCAGTTCCTTGTAAGCCTTAGATAGCTTCGGGCTGTCATATAGTTCCCCGTTGGGCTTGCGAACCTGCTCTTCGAAGGCTGGCATGACGACGAACCGCTGAGCGATCGTCAGCGGCTCGAACTTGCCAGCATGGCACAGTGTTCCAAGTCGCATCGCGGGAGTTTCTTCGACAGGTTGCTGCTCGTAATAATGCAGCATTGATCTCTTCGCGGCACTCAGGCTGCTATTACTGATCGCGTCCCAACCGAGGTACTCGGAGAATGGGACGTTTTGATAAATACCCGGCTTTGGTGCGTCACTCATTCGAATTTGATCCCAATAATCTGACAGACGATCGCGATTGCAGTGACGATCAGGCCACCGACGACGGCATTACAGACGGGGTCCATGTCAGATCTCCTTGACCTCATACACAGTCGCGACCAGTGCGATTTTCTTGCTTCCGCAAGTCCGCACACCCGGCACCCACTTGTCTCCGCACAGCGCCGCGTCGACCGTGTACCGGACTAACTTGCCGTGCTCATTGGTGGCCTCGTCGATGCACCACTCAGCCACGTCGTCGCCCCATTTTTCAAGCCTCCGATGCTGGCATGCGACGGACTTTTCAGCATCAAGCGCCGCAGTCAGTTTCTCGATCTGCGCCCGCAATTCGTCGTTCTCGCCGGCCAACCGGTGATACTTTTCGCGGTAATCGATTGATGCCGAGCCAAGATCCTCACGAGTAAATTCTTCATTTTTTGCGATCATTTTCGACTTTCCTACAACGTCATCATCCGCACGAATCAACAAGTCTTTCATGATGTCCAACCTTTATCCCTACTGACCTCAGGATGCGGGATTTCCTCATTCCCAAACAGAACCAGTTCCTGGCGAGCGATGTTCATATCGCGTGGAGCTTCGATTCCAATCCGAACTGTATTAGGGTCAATGCGAACGATCGTTATCGTCACGTCATCGCCAATCAGGATCTTTTCGCCGGGTTTTCGAGTAAGCACTAACATTTGCAGCACTCCTTTGCGTTGTGTCTGAGCAGTCCTTCAGCGCAGAATTTGGACGATGTTTCTCGGATTAATCCGAGCGGTTGAAATGATCTCTGGCTTCCCCAGTGATCAGTAGGCAGCTGCTCTACCCCACGTCAAAACCGGCTGGAATACCTCGCCGCGTCATGCAGCGATTCGACCGAGCCGGTTATCTGGATCCGTCCAGAGTCACAAATACAAGTCCTCCGGATCGTCTGGAGGTTTCGGATTGCCTTTAATACTCACGTATACAACGAACACCACAAAAGACGCCAAAACGATCGCTGCGATTGCCACTTGAGCGTTCATTGTGAATTCCCGAACAATATTTGGGATTTTTATTGACTGATGTGAATTGTCGAAGTCTGATGGGTGCCGTCACGGACACGGTTGAGTTGATTACACGGACGGATTCTTCGGATTGTGCTTGCCACGCGGCTTGACCGTATGGACAGGCCGACTTGCCACGAAGGTAATCCAGTCACTCCCAAGCACTGTTGGAGTTCCGGCCCCTGTGTCTCTGATGATTAGTCCTGCGGTCCTGAGTCGCGACAGTGTTTGACGCGATAGACCCGCAATGACCATGAACTCATTCAGTGCGTAAGCCCGATTTGGATCAATCCCACCAGTGACTTGCGCGTTTGGGATTCCCTTGGTTCGCTTGATTGCTGTGGTCATTGAGACCCCCGTTTGACGTGTTTGGCGTTGCGTTGACGGATGGAAAGATACTGAGATCAAGATTAACTGTCAACAACATTCTGGCAGCAGGCGGAAAAATGGTCTCTTTCGACCCTGCAGCCTGATCAGGTTCATGTCTCCAGCTGGGCATTTGCCGCCGGATCTCAGGTCCGCCCTTCAATCTCGCGTTGATAAGCTCACAAAAAAACTCAAACGTGTCATCACTCTTCAAGAAGTGATCCTAAGTGCTCTCAGCAAGGATTGCGGAATCGAAACTCCAGCACCCGCCAGAGGAAGGCCAAAAAAGACTGAGTGAATGGTTTCGGTTTATTCCGGATCTCTGCACTCTGCGCAAAATTTTACCCCGGGGAAATCCTTTTGCGTCTTACCTGGCGGCGGGCGCTTGGCGCATTTACCGAACTTTCGGCAGTTGAAGATGGTTCGATCGACTCCGCAGTTGCAGACGAGTGTTTCCCCCGTTGGTTCTTGTCGCGCGGCGCATGTTAGGTATTCGTGGTTCTGCGGTTTGTTCTCTTCGCAGACGTCGCATGCGGCGTAGTGAAGACTTGGATCCATTTTTTGGATACAGGCCGTGAACATGGCGCACGCGTAAAGGGTTGTTTGCTGGCCGTTGATCGTCAGGGAGCCTATGCGGCCGCTGAAATGTTTGCAGTTCATTTGATCTCACGTGCACGAGAGTTCGAGTGTCGCGCCCTCAGATGTCGGATTTCCATGGATGCCGAGAAACGTGTCATCGACAGGAGCACAGCTTCCAGAGCATGTTTCAGCGCAATCGTTTGATGGTGTCGGTACTGTCCAGACGAACGGAGTAAAGGTAACTCGACAGATTGGATTCCCCCCTAATCCACCGCAGACGCTGGGAGGATCATCCGCGCTGACGTGCCCACCACCACCACCGCCACCACCGTAAATGGTGCCGTCAATACCGTCCGATCCAGCTACGCCAGTGTCACCTCCGATGCCACCGGGAGCACCATCGGGCGACGACCCGCCGTGCCCCCCATGGACAGCCCCGGCAGCCAGACCGTTGCCGCCTGACAGATTGGAGTCACCACCAGATCCGTTCCCGCCTGCGCCGGATTTTGTGGTGCCGGCCTGACCCTGACCCCCAACGCCCCCCGTTGCAGAAATCGACATCGCGCCCGACACTGAGACTGTACCGCCATCTCCTCCGCTGGTGTCAGCCCCACCGGCCCATTGCCCCGCAGGCCCGTTCGACCCGATCGAGATTGAAATTGATGCTCCGGATGCTACGACGATGGTCTTGACCGCTTGGCCACCGCCTCCGCCCCCAGCGCCGCCGCGTACATACCCGTCTTGACCCGATCCACCCGCGCCGCCTCCGCCTTGGGCTTGCACCTCTAATATTCCGGCTTGCGGCGCTGTCCATGTTGAGGTACCGACGCCGAAACTCGTTTCCGTGCTTGTCCCTCTTGCGGCGACGTAGTGGCAATGACCTGTACACGTCGAGTTACAGTCCGACAATCCGGCGCCCGGCCCAATACATACGCACGCTTTCCAACTCAGCCCCACTCCCGTGACGTGCGGGAGATCAATCGAGCCTGAACACCCTTGCAGCGGACAGCAAGTCGTTGTCAGTGTCAGAGTAAAAAGGAAGATCCACGTGGTAGGCGCGGACGATGTTGAGTCGTACATGTCGGCATACCACGTTCCTCTGGAACAATACAACACTGCGCGGCACCCTCCTGCAAATGGCTCGGTGTGGGACGTCCCTCCGTACGCGAACAGCACCCGACTCGGTCCACTTGGGGACATCCGACCGGCAGGGGCACCGGTCTTACTTGCGCCCGATCCGTAACTTGGAAAGTTCCAATTTGCGTCCGATGAGGTTTCGGTAGAGCTTCCTCCGCTGATCCAGAGGGCGGCTCCCATGATGTCACAATTCGGATCACAGCACGCCTCACGATCTGCCTCGGTGTCATAGTCGCTCTGTTGGTAAGCCGCGCCCTCACCGCCGCAATGTTGGCCGTCAGACGTCGCCCCGCTTAATTCGGGGTAAAGCGGATCATGCACCGGTTCCACCGGCGTGATGCAAATCTTGTTAGGGATTGGCCCACACGCTCCCGACGAGGAAACCAAGCTGAATGTGTTCGGACCCGAGCAATCAAATGCAGCGTCGGCTTGAAAATGGATTGATACACCGTTCAGATCGTATGTGTATGTCACTGGAGTGGCGTTGGTGTTCATAATCCACGCTGGCACCGGAGTACTCGCTCCATCGCCAAGCAGACTGAGATCATCTCGCCCTCCCGTCCACGTGCAATCAAACACAGGCGAAATAATTCCCCCTGGGTGCCCGATCGGCGGTCCAAACGTCGCAAGTTGTTCGAGACTTACGAACGTGCATGAATTGTTGAACGGGCACACTGCCTGAAGCCGTAATTCCGCAGTCGCGATTGTTCTTGTTCCACATTTGATATCGCATCCAAAGTGCACGAGCCAATGGCATGGCGGTTTCATGCCACCACACGCCGGACATGCGAACAACGGGTTAAACGTCGCGCTATCCGCCGCGTAAGACGTTGCGTCTCGGCAGTCGCATCCGCATCGGCGATGGCTTCGGATGAATGTCGTCATGGGCAGGTGTACTCCGATATTCTCCACCGCAGGTTTTCCGTCCCTACGGCGTTGATCAGGTCAACCATCACATTTTGTCCCACGGAAAGTGTCGCTCCGGTTTCGTTCGCGGCCGCGACGTTTGCGGTGTTGGGGCTGGTTGTCGTACTGGCGTTGTAGGTGATGTCTACGCGGTATGGGCTGGACACGCTCGTAATGACCCCTCGGAATCGGGCGGCGTCTCCCCCCAGTGCGTAATTTGGGGATCCTTTGAGACAGAGAAAGACCTGGCCCGTGAATAGCGATCCCGTGAGACACAACGATGAGACCGTTTCGTCTTTCGAGCTGTCGATGGCTGACAGATCGATGGGTGTGTCGTGGTATAGCTGGGCTGAAAACGTGGGGTAGGACGGGTTGGCGGTGAACGCGAGGATTGGGTCTCTCACAATGGCAGTGTTGGCACCTGAATACTTCTGTGTGACGATGTAGGGCGTCAACAATTGCTGCACGCTCACCCGGCGAGTGATGCGCGGGAGCGGTTCCATCGTGCGGTTGACGTGTCTGACCGCGCGCGATATCAGACCGAACGATTCTTTTGTCAGGCCGATCAATTCGGCTGCCATTGTGATTCTTTCTCAAAGCCCAAACGTTGTGAAATCCATGGTTTGGAAGTAATTGACGTTAACGAAGGCACATGATCCCGGACGGGCCGAGATCGGCACCAGGATTCCGTCAGAATCGAGCGGCTCGGGTTCGAGCACGTCGCGTCCGTCCTCCTGGATTCTGACCAGTGTGCTCGATCCGACTGCGGATCTTTGATAAAACCCCGCGCTCACCGGTTTTGGCTGGTGCCCCAGCTTATCGTAGGTGAAGGTGTAGAGCTCGCTCCAATAGTGGTATGAGCCTTCGAAGTGCTCTTCTGCTTCAATGTCGACCTGAACCGTTCCCGGTGCGCCTCCCAGGTATGTGACCGAATTGACTTTTCCCGAATTCGCAAGCGTAGTTGCTTTGTCGTATCCGGCTCCTGCGACGTTTCGGCTGGCGGTGACCGTCCCGAGTCTGACATCTACCGGGATTCCCCCGTCGTAGGGCTGTCCTGCTGTGTTGACGATCAAATTGTTGGACGAATCTCGGATCACAAACCGTTGCTGGATGACTGGGCGGACTTTCCACAAGGTTCGCCTGGTCGTGGGGTCGGTCGAACTGTCGGCGTTGAGCGTGGCGTCTGTTGACCAATCCACACTACATAACCATTTCAACCACGGAGGTCGCGTTTTTTCGGTGAATGGCCCAACATGGATTTTGCGGCACGTGGCGTTTGTATCCTCGTAAAACGGTGACCCGGGATAAATTCCCAGGAGACCGGGGAAGGCGCTGAAATACGGTCGCGTCCCGACGTCACTGCGGACCAAATAGACCTGGTTGTAGGTGGATACGATTCTTCCGTCGTCATTGACTGTTGACGTGGCTTCCTCGCTCCACAGATTGACCGTAACTGTCATTGCGAATTACTCGGCAGGTTGGGCGTTGAGACGATTTCCACGTTTGGAGCGCCATAAATCGGCACGTCCAGTTCCGTCCCCTTCGGGAAATAGAATTCCATGGTCGCTCCGGCTTCTGGCGGTTGCGGCGTGTCATGCGGTCGGCACTGGATGCGTCCGATGTGACCTCGACCAATGGTCTGGATGTCTACGGGTGTGTCCTGCAGGAAGCGAATTTTGACGGTTGGAAGCATTTTACAATCCCTTGATGATCGTCACTTTTCCCCGGACCACTGACACGACATCCACTCCGTTAAGGTGACGGATTTGATAGTCAACGAAACTCCCCGGCTGCAGCTGGTTCGTGAGTGACGCTGGGATATCGTTGAATGTCACTGTCTGTGATCCAGACGTTATTGCTGGCGCGGTCGCGATGTCGAAGGCATAGCCGTCGATCCGCATGTGGGGTACTGAACCGATCAGTGACGTTTGCCCCGAAATGATGTACGACAACGACTGACCGTTGGCGGCGGTGTAGCTGTCCCCAATGACGAGTTGGAGCTGTTTTCCGTTTGCGGTCATTGGAGACTGCACGACGATTGATTGTCCGGTGAGTTGCTGCAGGGCTGCTGAGCTGAATCCGGTGACCGTTCCTCCTCCGCCTCCGCTGGTCCCCTCGGACGTACCGTTCCAGACGATTGATCCGGCAGCGACCTGAGTTCCGCTTGAGAGGAAAATCACCACGTATGTCCCGGCTGACACTGTCGGCATTGTCCCCGAGTAATACCCGGCGGACACCTCTGTGCAAGAGATTGGCGATCCGACCGCCGATCCTCCCAAATACAACTGTGCGGTGATCGTCAGTCCCGCCGTGCCTAGGGCCGCGTTGAGTTCGTTAGACATGGGCCGCCCCCGCGAGAATTTGCGGTGCACGGTCGGAGGTGATCAAACCCACCGATACGAGATACCCGACAAGTGAAATTGTTTTTTGATCGGTCACATCGACATAGGTGATAATCGCTGTCAGATCGGTAATGGCCGTTTTGACGATCGGATCATTGCTGTTGACTATCGCCGATTTTTCAGCATCCGTGAACAGGTTCAAAAAAACGTACGGCGCGAATCGTGTTTTCGCAGGCGAGAACGATGGCGGGGCGTTCGCGTTGATCGCACTCAACGCTGCCTGGGACAAGGGGCCGCTGGCAACAGAAATCGTCAAGACGGTGATACCATTATCCGTGACGGTATAAACATCTTGCCCGTTTGATGTGGCAATGCTGACGGTTCGGCCGTAGTCATCAATCATAACGTCACCTGCCAAGTGTTAGCGCTCGCTCCTGCCCCACCGGTCGCACCGCTGGCCGCACTTCCATTCGTCGAGGCGATCGGTGTGGTCTCGCTGCACGTCCCGGTAGCCAAATTGAAAATCTGTACGCGACCCGACATCCCGTTCCCCCCACCACCACCACCATTGCCGGTCCCGACACCGTTGCCACCAGTGCCACCAGCTCCACCGCTGACGTCGATTGCGTTGGTGATTGAACCTGTTTTGTTGAGGTAGGCAATCACCACATGCCCACCGCCGCCGCCAGACCCACCGCCGCCGCCGCCGCAGTTCCCGGTCGACGGAGTTCCGCCCGCTCCGCCAACTCCCCCTTTGGATTTGAAGAGACCAGCCGTGGCATTCGAACCACATACGATCGTTTGAGCCGCGACCAGAATTCCGCCGCCGCCCGAGCCTCCTCCTCCTCCTCCTCCTCCCTTATTAGTGCCGTCGCCTGCGCCACCGGAGCCACTGGCGGATTGACCGCTTGGGTACACAACGGTGACGGTGCTGTTGTAACAGAACGTAAACATCGAGGTGCCGACCGGAAACCGGCGGGGAGTGAGGACGTTGTTCGGTGTCGTGCTGCTCGTGGCCGATCCTCCTGCACCGCCGCTGCCAGATCCTCCGGCACCCCCACCCCCGCCGCATCCTCCAATAGTCCCGAGG
>JGI24890J29729_1001276_pt1 | contig 11807 bp, 10 predicted proteins | sample FreactcultureFD7_FD_29729 | JGI IMG/M metagenome (IMG submission 29729)
TTGCTTGATACTCTGGCTAGTATCACTGCTGTTTTGTAATTATTAGCCGTCATCCTCTACTCCAGGTTCTGCGAGCGCTACATAAAACTCAATAAGTGACGATCCAATTTCAGTAGCCTCATCTAACGAAAACTCACGTCCAGATTCATGACCAAGGATCACCCTTAGGGACTCATAATCTGCCGTTGGTACGTATTCGTTATAACTAGAGTATGTTTGTAAGTTTTCCATTGCTACCCTCCATATCAGGACTAACCTGATATGGTTAGTATACTATCCTGATTAGGTTAATTGCAAGGATAAAACATAAATAAATTTATCCACAGTTTTACTTGTTATCGAAAACAAGTATTCTTATACTTTCCAACAGATATAAACTTATCTATTTACTTCCTCTCTAATATATATTATATATAGGGATACATGGACACTATTAAGAGACATAATAAACTCAGTGAAAAGCAGATAAAAATACTTATTGTTATCTACAGATTTAGATTCATAACAATACCATTACTAGCTAAGTACAATGAAGTATCTAATCAATCTATAGCTGGATCTCTTAAGGTCTTAGAAGAAATGGGACTAATAGTAAAAAGATACGTTAGTTCTTACAGGATTCAAGGTAAAGCAGCTAGATACTTCCTATCTCCAAAAGCTATAAAACTATTCAAAGACCACGAAGATATAAATCAGCACAGCCTAAACCTTTTCTATAAGACTAAGCTACTAAGCGAAGATGCATGTGATAGCCATATACGGGCCCTACAGACATACATAGACTATAAAGCTAAACTAACTAACAACTACACCCTTAAAACTAAGTACGAGCTATATAAACACGAAGACCAACCAGATCCACCATCAGACATATACGCACACTCTAACAACAAACAACAATCAGACATCTTCATTGAAATACATAACAACCAACAAACATTCGTAATCCAAAAAAGATTAACCTACCTAGCAGAATTCATAGAAGACAACTATGACGACAAACAACCAAAAGTAATACTAATAACAAACAAGAACAATAAGAAGCTAGGAAAGATAATTGAAAATATAAATGATGAGTATTCAGTTGATCTAAAGATTATGATTTAGATAGATTCTTTTCCATAAAATTCAGCATTTCAGTTTGCTGACTAGCAGTATATTGCGTAGATACTCTCAATACTACATTATCTATAACCCTATTAGCGCCAGCACTTAGGGCGCCTGAACTACCGAAACTATTTAAGTAATCACTTCTAACTTTTGCATCTGCATTATTTGCAAATACTTCTATTGCTCCTCCAGCTTCAGTCCCGTAAGCATTTGTTCCGGTATGATTATCTTTTATATCTATAGTATTACCAGCATCATCTGTAGGGGCATAACCAGTACGACTATCGTAGTAGTAACCTAAATACAGATATTGATGAGGTTTGCCCATAAGCTTATTTAGGTCTGAATTTTGATCAGCTAGGTAGTAATCAGTAACTGTAGGAACTTGTGACTCTAAGTTAGTAAAATCAGATGATATAAGAGAGTTTCCTTGTAGCGATTTTGTTACCTTAGTTGAGCTAGTACTGACCGATGTATTTTTAGAGCTTTTCGAAGTTACGATATAAATTCCAGCGCCGATAATTATAAGAACTAGAATAACTATAATTGAAATTAGCGCTGTGTTGTTGTTCTTCTTTTTTGACATAAGTTGAATCTCCTTTATTTCTTTCCTTTATGATGATAATGAAAAAGCATTATGATTATGATAACTAGTAGAAAGTCTGCCATATATATTATCTCTTACTGGTTTTAAGTATATACCTCTGCCATATATCTTGCATTATTTCGGTATTTAACAGATAAGTTATATAATTTTAAAAAATATAAAATCTGATGATAAATCCCTTTTCAATTAATAACTAATTATTACTTAAATCATCAAACTTAGCTGTCATAGTAGGATTGTTGCTCGTGAGACGCTTTATTGTTAGATCCTCGGCCTTATTGTTAGCTAGCCGTAGATTATTCTCGGATGACAACAGAGCGTCTTTAGTTTTTTGTAGATGATCAATCGTTTTATCTATTTCATCAATTGCTGTCTTGAATTTACGTGATGCAAGGTCATAATTCTTAGCAAATCCAGTTTTGAAGCTCTCAATATTATCCTCAAAGTTTGTAATATCAATATTCTGAGCCCTGATTAGTGCAAGCTCGGATTTATATTTCATTGAATGCATTGCAGCGTTTCTTAATAGCGTAATAATAGGTATGAAGAATTGAGGCCTAACAACATACATTTTTGGATATTTATGCGACACATCGACAATCCCAGTATTATATAGCTCACTATCTGCTTCTAAGAGGGTTACCAGGACTGCGTACTCGCATTTTTTCTCAATACGGTCTTTATCTAGTTCCTTAAAGAAATCCTCATTCTTGTGCTTCGTGGAGGTCTCGTCTCCCTCGTTCTTCATCTCGAACATAATTGAGATAATTTCATTGTCATTATTATCAGATTCTCGGTATATATAGTCGCCCTTACTTCCGGTTTTTGAATCATTATCTTTTTCAAAGTAAGCGTTTGGAAAAGCAGTAGCTCGGATCTTATTAAATTCTGTCTCACAATGCGTTTCTAGGGTCTCTCCAATCATCTTCGTTGAAAGTTTAGCCTTCATATCTTTGTAGTAAGCAATCATCTCATCCTTAGACTTAAGCTCAGATTCATATTTATCTTTAAGGGAAGACTCAAGGATATGTTTCTCGGTTTCTTTTAGCTGTAACTCACTAGATAATTTGTCTTTTTCTTTGGCGATTACATTAACCGCTTCCATTACAGCTAGCTTCTTTTCTGTATCAGTAGAACCAAGCTGAGATTTGAGCTTAGCAATTTCAGCATCCTTTAATGAAGAATCTGCCATTAATTCATTCTTGGTCTTTTGTTCTGCTAATAAGACCGCGCTTTCTTTGTCTTTTTCTAATATCTCCATCCGCTCATGGAGTTCTTTATCGAATTCTGTATTACGGACTTGTTTTAATATATCTGCAAACCCAGCTCCATCGATGGTGAAGGTTTTGTGACAATTTGGACATGTTATTTCATTCATTTATTTCTCCTCATGATAGATAATATTAATAAATTATGCACTATTGACAATTTTTTAACTATTGAACAACTTATCAGGAAACTCATTGTCTCCAATTGAATAATTTAATTTTCCGTCAGAGCCACCAATTTTATACTTACCTCGTGGTGATCTTCTGATCCCAATACGCTCAACAGGTAATACCTCATCATCTAATACTTGTTTTAGTTCAGTATATGACAAGGATGCTATGCCATCATCCCCGCAAACTAAAGCTACTACCACCTGGCCTAGGCTGTCGTGCATTTCTTTGATTTCTTCTTGATGTTCTTTTAAAAAAGTAAAATTCCAAGGTGACATCCTCTTTGTTGAATACTTAATAAAAATTCCAGTGCCTTCAATGACAAAGCTTGAGTTACTGTTAGATGTAAATCTCGAAATAGTTACTTTATTAGTTTTTCTGATTATTCTTGAAAAAACAAAACCATGATATTTTTCTGTTTCAGATATCATACACGGCCTTTGATGAAGCTAACATTCTCATTAAATTTATAGACAATTCTAGCTATGCCTTGATCATTATAGAAAACAAAAATATGATGTGATGCATCAGGCTTGTGTTTACTAATCAAGTCCTGACCCGCAATTAGACCTCTCGCTCTACTTATCTCATCAGAATTAGCGTATTTAGGATCCATATTCATTATTGAACGAGGTTCATGTATTATCACCATATCCTCATTATTATTAGAGAAAGATATTATAAAATCTTCAATATATTTAGGAAATGAATCTTTTGGCAATACCTCTCTTAGAAGACTGATCTTTTTCATATCACTATTATTTGAATTAATTATCAGGCTTATTTCTTTAATAAAATTAAATTTATTAAAGCTCATCTCACCACTGTCAATCGTAACTCGACTTGTATCGATACTATTATTTGCGGCAACTTTAATTCTCATACCTTCATGCCATATTGGAATCCCATTTCCATTTTTCCGGGAAGCAAGAGATAGTCGATGAAAAATGAATGCTCGTCGCCAATCAGCATATAGTTTCTGGGGTATGTACAGTTCAAAAAATTCTAATACTTTTCCTCTTGCACCAAACATTCTCGCCCTCTGAATGTATGTATCTTGTTGAAGTTTGTGCTTAGCATCCCTGGTAAAGAACATCGATATCAAATTATTAAATGTCACTCCTCGAGATATGCTATTTCCTCCTATTATTATAGTAAAAGGTGATGGCGGTGAGCTTGTAACGTCACCCTGCGATTTATCGTGATCACTATTCATAATAGTTAACTTGAATGATTGATTATTAGCCATCATGAACTTAACTATAGTATCAGCGTCACCAGGAAACCTATCGTTAGCTTTATTCCATATTTCTTTAAAATATATTTCATTTTTAATATTTTGAGTATCGCTAATAATTTTTAAGATCTTATTTACATCTTCATAATCTTTAGTGTGATCTATCTTAATTCCACTCGTATGAATTAACATTGAGTAATTCGATCTTTCTTTGGTGCTATTTAGGTATGAAGAATTTATAAGAAAACTAAAAACAGCATCTCTTAAAAACTTAGGATCGTCACCATCGTCTGGCAATAGTTCAAGCCTAAACTTTCTTGTTTTATTTATATCATTTGGGAAGAAAATTTCTTGGCCTGTGTAGTTACTGTGTGTCGGATAATCTATCCAATATTCGGATTCATTCAGATGAGTATAATTAAGATCTAGGCGAGCAGGTGTAGCCGTAACTCCGATATATATTCCTTTATCTATTAGCTTTCCTGTTAATTCATTGATTTTACTAACTTCGTTTTTATTTACTTTATTATTCGGAGTAGCATAGTCTGCTTCATCATCAATAACAACGACATCGTTGAGACTTCGTACTAATTCATTTAGTTTCTTCAAGTCGCTATTATTTTTTTTAGAGAATATGACCCTTGACTGTGATTGAATATCCACTGATTTATCACTAAGCTCTTTTGTTAGAACTGGTACAGTAAGAAGACCTGCTTCTTTGAATCTACTAAGATTTTGATCTCTTAGCACTAAACTGTCATTCATTAACACAACTATATATTTAAAGCCCTCATCAAGAAGTCTTGCTGTTAAGGCTATCATCATTTCCGTTTTACCGCTCTGTGGTTCACCGTAAATTACAAAAGATCTTTTACCGTTATTTAAATTGTCGATGGCAGAATCAACTGTTTTTTTGATATGCTCAGTTTCAATTCCTTGATTCTTTAAAAAATCTAGTCTCCTATTAAAAGATTTAGCACTTATAGATTTAGATTCAAGGCGAAGTTTATCGTAGTCAAACATTCTAACAACATTCCATATAGAGAATTATACTACTTTAATAGAAAAATTATTTATTTTCTTGCTGCATTTTTCGCTTATGTTCTATATAATAGCTTTAGGAGGGCCTAATGAGCACAAAAAAACAACTTGAAGTATTAGACTATGTTAAGAAATTTAAGACGGATGAGGGTACTTACCCAACTCTACATCAAATAGCTGAAGCAATTGGAGTAAAATCTGTTTCGACAGTTCATGCTCATATAACTAAACTTGTTGAGGAGGACAAACTTATTAAAGTTAGCGGCTATTCAGGTTACGAACTACCTTTACGCGATAATCAAGATGAATATGTTCCATTAATTGGATATATTACGGCTGGTTTCCCAATCGAAGCCATAGAAAATGATACAGATATATCAATAAAAATGTCCCAAAGACCTAAGTCTGGTAAATTTTATGCGCTTAAGGTCAGAGGTGACAGTATGGTTGATGAAGGCATTTTTGATGGTGACACGGTTATTATAAAGAAGCAAGATTATGCAGATAACGGGCAAACAGTAGTAGCTGTAATAGACGAAAATCAGGCTACTTTAAAAAAGATATATAAAGAGAAGAAAGGCTACCGGCTTCAACCGGCTAACCAAACTTTTATGCCGATTTATAGGGATGAAGTTGAAATACGTGGCATAGTCTGGGAGGTTCAAAGATCTTTCGATAATACTAACAATAAAAAAAAGACTAAGAAATATAAAACACTAGACTTATTTGCAGGGGTCGGTGGGATTCGAAAAGGCTTCGAAAATGCAGGGTTCATTACTGTGTTTGCTAATGACTTTGAAAAGAATTGTAAGATTACTTATGATTTAAATTACAATGACGCAAAACTTGTAGTCGAAGATATTACCAAGATTGAAGCCAACGAACTGCCTGAGTTTGATTTCCTACTTGGTGGTTTTCCGTGCCAGGCATTCTCCATTGCTGGATATAGAAAAGGCTTCGAAGATGAAAGAGGTAGAGGAAACCTTTTCTTTGATATAGCTAGAATTATAGAAGCAAGGAAACCTGAGGGTTTTCTCCTTGAGAATGTTAAGAATCTTAAGTCGCATGACAATGGAAATACATTCAAGGTTATCCAAGAAACTTTAGAGGATCTTGGGTACCACTTGAAGCACATGGTTCTAAATAGTATGGATTACGGTAACATACCCCAAAATAGAGAGAGAATATATATCGTAGGATTCAAAGATAAGGAACGCATTGAAAGATTTGAATTTCCAAAACCAATAAAGCTCACGAAAACTATTAAAGATATTCTTGATAAAAAAGTTGATGAAAAATACTATTACAATGGTAAGCCACTTTTTGATCGCATTAAGGATGACGTAACCGAACAGGGCAAAGTTTATCAATGGAGACGTCAATATGTTAGAGAAAACAAAAAGGGTGTTAGTCCTACGCTAACTGCAAATATGGGAATGGGTGGTCATAATGTGCCAATAATATTTGATGGAATTGGTATAAGAAAACTAACTCCTAGGGAATGTTTCAGGCTTCAGGGCTTTGATAATGACTACAGGCTTCCGGAAAATCTTGCAGATTCAGCATTATATAAACAAGCTGGAAATTCGGTCACTGTTACTGTTGTTGAGAGGGTCGCAAAACAGATGCAACAAGCACTTTAGGTACTATAATTCCCAGACTTTAACATTTTTCCCGATTGGTTTAATATCATGAGCTTTTATAATATCCTTCATTATACTAAATCTAGGTCTTTTGCCTTGTGCTTGTTGATCTTTAAAACTCTGTCCTTTGTTAACTTTTTGACTGTATATAAGTTCAGCAGGTATCTTGTATACGTCAAAGGATCCGTCCATTTGCCCGCCATTGTTGAATGACATAAAGTATAGATCATCCCATTCTGACTTGGGCCCAAATGAAGATAGGTCTTCAGCGATACTACTAGCTTTAATTTGCTCTGTGCGTCCTGTTTTTAAATCGAGAGTATCGAATGAAGCTGAGCCCTTACCCTTAATCTTCTTCTGATATCTTGATGACCCAGAAAAAATACAAAACATTCCCTCAGAAATAACTTCTGGAATGTTTACCGTTCGGCCGTACTTTGATAGACCCTTATTTAATTCTAGCCATATATCGAATAATCTCTTAAAGTTTAGTGCATCATTTTTATCAAAATTGGCTACTTCAATTGTAACTGGATTATTTGCTATAGTTACATCTTTTCGGATAATTTGCATAAAGATTCCATTATATTAAATTCATTTATATTCTATCACAATATTTTTTGGATATATTACCATACCTCTCCCTAGACTCCCTCACAACAGCCTCAAATTGTAATTTGTTCATATCAATTCGTGAGTAAAAGTCTATTTTTGAAGTATTTTTCTAGATCTTTATCGGCAAAATACACATAACAGCCTTGCATACCGCGTGTCATTAGTACTTTATAGATATTTCGTACTAATTTGTTTAACTCATCAGGTTTATCTCTCATTCCTTTTTTCCCAGTAATATCTTTGTATTTTGTGTGATCAGTGGAGAAAGAGTTTGTTTTTGGATTAAATTCTAGGTCATCACCGATAATTACACCTACGTAATCAAATTCAAGACCTTGTGAGGTATGTATACACCCGACTTGGTCAATTCCACGTTCATCGATAGCCCAAGTCGTACCGACCTTCCTAGAGTTCCAAGGCATACTAAATTCAAATTCAGGTATAGAAACATCTTCAATCTCGCCATCTTGATTTCCATTAGCAGCAGAAGTCCATAGCCAGGCATATCCAGCTAAGATTCGAGCTGAATAATTTGACTTAGCTTTCTTATTTATAGCATCACGGAGATCATTTGGGTTATCGAATATTTTAAAATCAAAACTCTTTTTATCCCAACCGTTAAAGTTCGCAGTTTCTTTGAGTTGCAGAACATCATCTATCCAGTTTATATATCCTTCAGCACCAGCACATCGGAACTGTGCAGTAAGTTCAATGTCATATACTTTTGCACCTAAATCATTCGCAACACGTCTAAGTTCTTTAATCGTACCAATATCATCCGGCCTAACTGCTTGGTCATCGTCTATAAAGAATATTGAAGTTTTTGCTGCTTTAATTACGTCCTCTACCTGATTGACGCCTCTATACATGAATGCACCTTTTTTCTTAAGCCTATGTGCCTCATCGACAATTAATGCATCAAATTCATTTTCGTCAGCATCATAAAACGTAGCCGATCCTTTAAATATATTCCTAATTCTCTGTGCTGGATGTTCTAATGTGAGTCTTTTGACGAGTGCATCTCTAAATGATGAGTTTGGAGCAACGAATATAGCATTTAGATTGTCTTTAAGGAGTGCGCTTACGAGATTTACGGATACAACAGACTTTCCAGTTCCCGGACCACCTTTGACTATGACAACAGATTTATCCTGCTTATTTGCAATAGTTCTAGCGGTTTCGAAAGCAACTTTCTGTTCATCTAGAAGTATGTAGTTTTGGTTCCCATCAAACATACTTGCCACATGATCAATTAGTTTCTTTGATGGACGTATCCTTCCGTTATTGATTTCATAAAGTATTTCCATGCCTTTTCCATACTTTACATATTTTGAAATGAAATCCTGTAGCTTAGACTGATCATCTCTGAAATATATAGGAGATTTATCTATAACTTTTGTATACTTTTCATCCAGTAGTGGTTCTGGCTGTTTCTCTGGATAATTATGTAGATAAGCACATGAATATGCCTGAACGCTACCGCTGTATAAAACTTCGTTGAAGTCCGACATAAAGTCTTTGTATCTCATCGACTGATAACTTGGATGAGTTACAACACGTGGTGCTCCACCTGTGAAAGATTCAACCATTCCATCGCCATCTACGGCCTCAGCTTTTTGCCACTGTTTGAGTTCTACAATCACAAAATTCTTATTGCCTTGTTCATCATGACCCGATATAACAAAATCAATCCTGAAGTTTGTCAGAGGAATCTTATACTCAATCAAGATGCCGCAATCATCAGCAACTCCGGATCGACGAACAACTCTTTCCATATGAGGTAATGAATTAGTATATGCACTAACTTCACTTGGGGGAATACTCCGTCCAAGTTTTTCCTGAAAAGCTATTTCAATCATTTTAAGAATAGAATTTGAATCAACATCATCCATGAACCTTTTAGCTGTTGCTTCATAAACTATCATTGTGAATCAAGTTCTGTATATTTCTTATGATTACCACGGGCTTTTTCGACCGGATACTTAGCTTCATTTTTATCCATCTTATCGCTGAGTGCTTTATTGAGATCAATATCGAGATCATTGGCCATTAGAATAACCCAGTACAAAACATCAGATAACTCATCGGCAACCTCAGATCTTTTCGTTTCAAGATGTTCAGATATCTCAATATCGTTTTTCCATTGAAAGTGTTCAAGTAATTCTGTAGATTCAAGCACTAGTGATATGGCCATGTCTTTAGGATTATGAAATTGTTTCCAATCACGTTCATCCCTAAAACTAATTATTCTGTGAGCGTTCTCTTGAAAGTTATTCTTTTCCATGTCCTGATTATATCATTAACTTTTAGTTTTAATCTTCTCGATACCCATACCTCAACCTTGACCTCCTCACAACAACATCAAACACATCTCTCCTAACAATATCAGTATTAATGATCGTCATCCCTGACATAGGCTCCTGTGCATCTAAGGAAGCTAACTTTGCATAGAAAGTATAAGCCGGAAGATTGGATATATCTCCTCTGGATATAAATGGTTTAAATAAGGGTAATATAAAGTCTTCATCAGCTGGACTTCCTGTTCTAAAACATATTATAGTCCCAACGTTCGCAAGTATTATGTCTACAAGACGTTTCTGGTCTTGCTGTGACGTAGATTGCTCTGCCATAGTCAGATATAGCTTATACTTTCTCGCTTCACTCAGCATCTGCACAAAGCTTGTTGTCGCGAAGTTTTGAAACTCATCTACATATAAATAGAACGGTCGTCTATCTTTTTGGTTTATTCGTGCCCTCCTCAGTGATGCAACTTGTAGCTTTGAAAGAATTGCGGTTCCAAATAAGGTAGATGTATCCTCTCCAAGTAGTCCCTTTGAAAAGTTACATACTAATATCTTCCCTTCATTTATTATCTCCATGAAATCTATTGTCGATTTTTCCTGTTCTAGAATCCGTTTAGCACTGGCCGAGAATAGGAATCTACCAATCTTTGATGTTATACCGGCAGACATTTTAACTTTCTGGAAACTACCGGCTTTTCCAATCTCATTGTTCCAAAAATGTTTTAGATTATCGTCATCGAGGGCCTTTACGACTTTTCTTCTATATTTAGAATCATTGAGAAGATCAAAGATAGTAAATAGAGTAGCTCCTTCAATTGTTAGTGCAGTTTGAATACAGTTACGAAGGATATACTCGACTCTATGACCACCACTATCGTCGCTTGAGAATATCTTACGCATTACAGAAATAACCGACTCAGTTATTAAATCCTTTTCACGAAGCAGATCNTCTCCAGTTAGTGTTCTATCTATTTCTAGTAAATTAATTCCGATTGGTCGNTCTAGATCATCCGGGTTTAAATATATAACGTCCTTTATTCTATATTCAGGTATTCGAGACAAGATACTCTCAGCTAGGTCTCCATGCGGATCAATAACAGCGAGTCCCTTGCCGCTTTTAATGTCTTGCAGGATTGCATACTCTAATGTTGTTGTCTTACCGTTGCCGGTTCCACCTAATATATAGATATGCTTTTCTCGCTCTTCAGCCGTTAGCCCAATTGGTGTCGTTACTCCCTGGTAATGATTTTCTCCTAAATACAGATCTATATTTCTATTTTTCTTTAGGGATAGTGGTGCTGGAAGTAGTTTACTAAGTACAGTGTCGACATTCTCAGCAGTGCCTGATGAATAGTTTGGAAAGTGATAGAAGTTACTAAGCTCATTAACAGACAATATCATCGGCTTAGATAGTGTGCGCAGTTTAAAGTCGGATAGTATTTTACTCCCAGATTTATCTATTACTTGTAGTGTTTGGTAGTGACGACTGGTATATGACTTTAAAGCCGCAGTGATTCTGCCTAGCCTGTTGTGTCTAATCTCCTCGTCACTGGATAATACTAAAGCTCTTACGGAAACTAAAAATAGTGGTTCTAGTATCTTTTGTTCGATACTCCTAATTCGCTCTTCCTCAAAACTACTAATCCGCCGACTTGGCATCGTTTCGTTTTGTATCTTCTTATTTTCGCCAGCATCTTTAAGCGAAGAGTTTAGGTACTGCTTTGTATCTCCATGATAGGCTAGCGTCACAAGATCAGTTAGTTTTAGTGACGCCTTACTAAGCCCACTTAGGATTCTAGTAGATTTAGAACT
>JGI24890J29729_1001277_pt1 | contig 11784 bp, 13 predicted proteins | sample FreactcultureFD7_FD_29729 | JGI IMG/M metagenome (IMG submission 29729)
TCCGATCTCCCAATTTTCCACAAAAGGACTTTTTTAATCGGGGGAGTAATACAAAACACCACAAAAACCAAAGGTCATGACTATGCAAAAGAAACCAATCGAATTACATAAGATTGAAAGCACAAAACCAAGTGCAAACGTCTTAACACTTGAGCAACCCGAACCACCGAGGCGAATTCCTGTGGCCGAATGGTTGGACAACCCAGATGCATGGGACAAACAGCAGTTCGTGCGGGAAACCTCTGAGTATCTTTTTGAGACTTATGGGCTGAGTCACGCACAGAATAAACACACAGTCTCGATGCTGGCCGAACAGATGGACATNTACATTAAATGCACCACATTTATNGGACAGGAAGGTTTTGTGGTCGAGTTCAACAATGGCGAAACCCGTGGAACAAACCCCTATATAGCGATCCGAAATAAAGCCTCGGAACTAATCGTGCGTCTAATGGGGGAATTGGGGTTAACACCTAAATCTAGTCTGACAGGCAAAAAGACTACGGCAAGCAAATTGACTGGATTGCTTAAAGGGCCTAAGTCGGCATGAACTGGCAAGATGGGGTTTTATACGCGATACAGGTGGCGCGTGGGGAAATTAACGTCTGCAATGATGTNCGGCTAACCTGTCAGAGATTNATAAACCAGTATGANAATCAAGACTGGGAATGGGTNTTTGATGAGGATTACCCACAGCATGTTCTGGATTTCTCGGCAGAGTTGAAACACACCAAAGGAAAGTTTGCAGGCCAACTGGTCAAACTCGAACCATTCCAAATATTCCTGATCTGCGCGGTCTACGGTTTTCGCAAGAAAAAAGATCGCAATGTGCGGATGGTCACGGATGTAATACTTTATATTCCACGCAAAGCGGGTAAGTCTACGCTGACTGCGGTGATTGCTTTGTACGAGTTGCAGTTTGGTGAGGCAGGCTCGGAAGTCTATACATTGGCCACAAACCGTGAGCAGGCAACAATTGTGTTTGACTCGGCCAAAGGCTTTATTGATTTCATGCCTGCGGAACTGAAACAGTCTTTTGATCCGTCTAAGTACGAGGTCAAAAAGACGCATGACGATCAATCCATGTTTAAAGCCCTGTCTCGNGACACCAAAAAGACAGGTGACGGTAANAATCCCAGTTGTGTGATNGTGGATGAGGCCGCACAGATTGTNGACCGAAACAGCATNGAGGTATTGCANTCGGGTATGGTGGCCAGGCAGAATCCTCTACGGATTTACATTACAACTGCGTCATTTACCAAAGACACCAAGTTNTACGAAGATTTCTCGATGTACCAGTCGATGCTTAATGGTGAGGCATNTGACAANCCACGCTGGTTTGGTCTTTTATATTCCCTCGATGTCAAAGACGATTGGCGTGATCCACAGGTATGGGCAAAGGCCAATCCGATGCATGGGATTACGGTATTTGAGGAAGCGATTGCTCAGAGGGCAGAGGAAGCAAAGCACAAGCCTGCCGCGCTAAATGAGTTTCTCTGTAAAACCCTCAATATTTTTGTGTCGGCTAACTCGGCATGGCTGGATCGGACATATTGGGATGAGGCTCAATCGGCAGACGATGATCGTGAACCCGAGGCGGTATTCATAGGGTTTGACTTGGCGGCCACCCGAGACCTAAATGCGGTCTGTACCCTCAAGCGATATGGCGAGTTGGACTACCGCGCAGAGTTTAAGTTTTTCCTGCCCGAGGAAGGGCTAAAACTAATCCCGAAGCACTATTCGGACATTTTCCGTATGGCAGTCAACACGGGCATTTTGAAAATTACCGAAGGCAATGTGATGGATGACCGCGAAATATCGGAATACATTAAGTCGGAATGCGAGAGGTACGATGTCAAAGAGGTCGGCTACGATGCCTACAATGCCGCGAGTTTGGTGGCCAGATTGCATGAGGCTGGCATACCTGTAAAAAAGGTTGGTCAAGGCATGGGCGTACTGTCAAATCCATCCAAATATGTGGAAAAGTTGATCTTAAATAAAAAAATCAAGCATAATGGAAACGGTTTCGTAGGCTGGCAGTTGGGAAATTGCGAGATTTACGAAGATGTAAATGGTAATATCAAGGTACGCAAAAACGAGGCAGATAAAGCGGCAAAGGTTGACGGAATAATCGCAATGATTATCGCGGCACATTGCTCTTTAGATAATCCGTATGCATCCAGTTCGTTTGGATTTAGAAGTTTTTGATACAAAAACGCTAGAAAATTGGGGTAAAACATGGCCTTTTTAGACATTTTCAAAAGTAAAAAAACCACACAAAAAGAGAATAACAGTCTATTTGGCCAGACCCAATTGGGCAACCAGATCGTTCGTCAACAGCAAGACGGACAGACTGGCGCGAATTTCCAACTCCTTTATGTAACTACATCAAGCACCACAAATGCAGGCCGCATTGTGGATATGTCGGTTCTGAGTAAAAATTCCACCATCATGTCGTGCGTTGGAGTTAAGGCCAGAGCGTTATCGCAATGCTCGATCTCGGTTGTTTACAAGACCGAAGATGGAACTTTTGAGGATGCGCTAAAGTCAGACAAAGCAGGAACTCGGGACAAAAACAAAGCCCGACAGGTCTTAAATCTGCTGACAGACCCTAATAATTTCCAAAGTTCCTACGAATTCTGGTATCAATGGGTGATGTGGTACGAGTTGGCAGGCGAAGTATTCACTTTGCTATACCGTAAAGACCAAAAAGACGCGACTCAGACTCCAATCGAGATGTACAACCTCGATTCCACGCTGATAACCGTACAAATGACCCCATTGCGGTATCCGACCTATCGGTTGTCGACACCGAGTTACGGATTCAACCGTGACGAACCTCTGGCCTCACATCAAGTCATTCACATTAGCGAAGCACCTTGGCAGGGATCGGCTGGTTTCAATAAGGGTATTTTGGCCACGGAGTTGGTGGCGTTGGATACTGACATCGATCTCTACGCTAATTACGTCATGCAGAACGGTGCAAANCCCTCGGGTCTTTTCCGCACAGATCAGGTGATTCCAGATGCGAAATACAAAGAGATTGCGGCCAGACTGAAAGAGGCATGGGCATCGATGACGGGATCGAAACCGACCGACCTCAGCAAGCCTGGTCAAGGAATGTTGCTCGACCAAGGCATGACCTTTGAGACCGTAAAGATGCTAACCCTGCAAGACGCAGATGCGGCACGACTCAAAGAGCAGACCACAAATCGAATTTGTGCATTGTTTGGCGTTCCACCNCAGATGCTNGGTCTGGCCGCGGGCAAATTCAACAATACGCAGACNTTATTGGATGAGTTTTATAAAACCTCGATGTATCCNATGGTAATTAACGTAGAGCAGAAATTCAAACAGTCTTTGTTGAAGGGATACCCCAATTTGGCGATNCGATTCGATACTAAGGATTTCCTCAANGGCGCGGCACTCGATCAAATGAACTTTGTCACNGCAGGCGTGAGTGCTGGATTGCTTACCCCNAATGAGGCGCGTGAGTATTTGAACATTCCCAAGATCGAAGGGGCAGATCAATTGCCTGCGTTAGACCCACAAAACATTTCTAAAACCAATGTACCAATCGGGNCAAAAACTGCTAAGATTGACCCTATCGCTGGAAGTAGTCCACAAGATACGGGCGGGGGAGGCGGTGGCCAAACTCGCAAAATGAACATCGGAAAGACCTGATGGATTCAATTTACAAGATGGTCAAAATATTGACCTCTCGCGTTAAAACTGGCATAGTTCCAGCAACGCNAGAAAATAACCCTAAAATACAAGATAATAATTTATCGATTAAGAATGGGGTTATCAATGATGCAAAATCTCAACCTGATTTGCGAAGCGAAGTTAAGCCTAAACGAAAAGGCAAACAACGGAAATCCTAGTGGCAATATCTCTGCAAGAGTGACCACTTGGGGCGCAAGAGAAGGCGCAGACGGTCGAAAATTTAATTATCAACCCGAAGGGTTTATGGAATGGGCCAAAGAATTTGCAAATTCTGGCAAGCCCTTACCAATGTTTCTNAACCACAACGATATGGGAATGCCTGTCGGAGAGTGGAACGAATTTAAATTTGACAAAACAGGAATGACTGCCGAAGGCAAGTTGTTTATGAATACAGTCGGTGGTTCAGACCTGTATTCTGTTTTAAAAGAATCTCCNAATCTATTTGGTGGCGTTTCTGTTGGCGCATACGCTGANGAGGCGTGTTGGGTTAACGCTGAAGGCGATCCAATGGATGATGAAGAACCCGATNACGATGAGGCATATTTCCAGATCAGCAAGGGCGGTCTGCGTGAAGTTTCTGTCGTGATGTATCCAAACAATCCTGCGGCTGAGGTGATGAAGTTGGAATATTTTGATTCCAAAGGCGCACCTAATCCGCGCAATATCGAGAAGGCTCTGCGTGAGGCAGGACTTTCGCGTAAAGATGCGACTACCGCATCTTCGATTCTCAAGAAACTACTTGAACAACGTGAAGTTGTCGGGGAAAAGATTGAGGAAACTCCAAAACCGAGCGAATCGGATGCGGTAGTCAATGAGGCCGATGCAATTCTTAAAGCCCTAGAGGAACGTGAATTGTTGAACGCATTATCTAAACGTATTAAGAAAGTCTAATCATGTCAGTTGAAAAAATCATCGAAAAGGTTGACGCAATCGAGGCATCTAATATTGCCAAAATCGAAGAAGTCAAAAACGAAACCGTTGCTAAAGTTGAAGAAGCGAAAGCAGAATTCAGCGAAAAAGTAGCAAACCTCGAGGCCAAAATCTCCGAGATCAACGCAAGCGCATCATTCATCAAGCCTGCTAAAACAGTTCGTGAAGATGTAAACAAGAACGTACGCGAGCAACTTTCCAAGTTCTTGAAAAAAGGCAAGTTCGAAAAAGAATTGCAAATGTTTGCTGACGATGCTCAGTACAACGCATACATGACTGAAAGTTCTGCTTTGACTGGCGGTGGTGCTGGCGTTGGTGGCCGTACTGCTTACGATCCTGTGTTCCACAAACTGCGTTTGGTTAACCCAATGCGCGGTGTGTCACGCAACGTAACTACTGAAGGCGCAACTTATCAGTTCCGCGCNAAAGTCGGTAANGCTGGCGCGACTTGGGGTTATGCAATTCAGAACAACGGCTCTGCCACAACTGAAAACACGAACATTTGGCAATTAACTTTGCAAGACTTGAACGTGCAGTTCCCAATCCGTACTGCGGCTCTCGATGACATTGACGGTTTGGAAGCAAACGTGGTTGACGATATGTTGCTNGAGTTTAGTCAAGTTGAAGGTCAATCTATGATTTCCAACAACGACCAAACCGATACACCTAATACATACGGTGGCACGAATGGTCTGCGCGGTTTGAACCAGTACCCTGGCGCAAACGGCTCTTACACAGGCGGCACGATCTCTACTGCGGCATTCGGTTCAAGCGGCACAGGTTCATCTAGTGGTTTGCACAGCATTGCCACTTATGACCAATTAACCACTAACGGTGCAAGCGTAGGCGCGGCCAATGTGACCTATCAAGACATCATCGAGTTCATTCACCTNTTGCCACAAGAATACTGGTCTCCATCGACAAAGTTTGTCGTAAGCCCATTGTTCTTGGCTCAGATTCGTGGATTGCGTGACGCTAACGGTACTCCTGTATTTGAGCGTATGTCTCCATTGGTCTATGAAGGTATCGTGGGACAGTTGTTGGGCTTTGATGTGGTTGTCAACAAGTATCTTGATAGTCCTGATAGTTCTACAAGCACACCAGGCACAACTTCACTCTATCCAATGTACTTTGGCGATTGGTCTCGCGGCCACACCATCGTGGATCGTTTGAATATGGTCTTGCGTAGATACGATCAGACCTTGCCTGGCTACATTACGTTCTTCGGTGAAAAGCGTCTGTGTACCTCTGTGGTCGATCCATTCTCGATCATTCGCTACCGTTCAACCGCTACTGCGACCTAAAGAAGTGATGGGGGCTAACTACCCCCATCTTTTTAACTCTTTGGAAAATAACATGACCACTCAAATCTTTCTCGATGCAATTAAAGAATCCCTTAAAAAAGATAAAAGGGTAACNATCAACTTAAAAGAAGCCTCTGGTCTAACTGGATCGGGTACTGGTGTCGGTGGTCGTGTTATTTATGACGATGCGTTTGCCGCATTCCGCTACGCTAATCCTTTGCGTATGGCTGGCATTCGTGAAGTATCGACAATCGGCTCAGACGAGGCTTTTGTTGTCAAAACAGGTAATGTGACTAATNCCACAAACCCTTGGGGATACACATTCACACCTAACGTAGGCACACCCAACACAGCGACCTCATTCTGGCAATTGCCTGTGCGTGTAGTGTCGGCTCAAGTGCCTGTCAGAACTGCGATTCTGAGCGATGTAAATTATTTGCAGGAAACATTGATAACAGANATTGGTNTGGAATTTAGTCAGCAAGAGGCTAAATCGATGATGCTNAATAATGACCANGCAGGCACAACAACAACTCTATACGGGGGAACGGATGGTTTACGCGGTCTCAATTCTTACCCAAGTGGGTCAAGTGCTCAATTTGGTAGTAACGGCTCTGCTATTACTAATGGTCTACATACTGTTCTTACCAATTCTTCTGNTACTAGCAATACTATCGTTTATAACGACATTGCGGCATTGAATGCGGCTTTGCCACCCCAGTATTACGGTTTGCCAACCTGCGCGTGGATGATGCATCCAGCAACGATTGCATACTTGCGCGAACTCAAAGACTCAAGCGGTTTGCCCCTTTTCTTGGAAATCGGACAAAAGGATGGATCGTCTATCGGAAACATCTTTGGCCACCCAGTAATCCCCAATCCATTTATGGATCAGATCGGTGCAGGCAACATCCCAATCTACTTGGCGGCATGGGAACGGTTTATGACTGTGGCAGATCACGAAGAAATGTCGTTCCAGTTCTTTGACCAGACTGCGCCTGGCTTTATAACGATGTACGCTGAAAAGCGTATGTGTTCCACAATCCGTGACGTTTTCGCTGGTGTCCGTCTTTCAACCTAAAGGGTCAAAATGCCTTTAGACAGTTACACGAATGGCCCTTACCTCGGGACTGCCCGAAATCCTTTCTCTTATGAAAAGGTCGAGCAAATCTCAAGGGACTTGGCAACTCCGTGGTTAACCCTNGATGAGATCACAAACCAACTCAACNTGTTTGGCGATCAATCCCAAGATGACTATTTGACGGGCCTAGAATTGGCCACGCGCATGGCCATTGAGGATTTCTTGGGTATGAGCATATTCCCGATCACTTATCGGGTCTACTATGGCTCATTCAACGGCATGGCAGGCACTCAGGTGATGCTAGATTTGCCCGAAGTGACTCAGGGCGTAGGTAATCTGGTAATCAATTCTGTGGGCTATTACACGGCTGATACTCCACCCGTGTTCACTACATTGTCTCCGACCAGTTATTACTATGACCCAACGGGAAACAAGATCGTTGCTAACGGTATCCCTAATGAGGTCAATCAGGTAATGAGCAATCCGATTGTGGCGGTTTATACGACCAACCCAAACCAATACCAAGCGTATCCTGTGATTAAGCAGGCGGCACTTATGATGCTGACGCATTTATACAACAATCGTTCCAATACATTTAACGGCACTCTGAAAGAAATCCCTTATGGAGTGGCGGCATTGCTGAGACCTTACAAACCTTTGGTTCTTTAAATGGCAATAGCACGTTACGAGAATTTGACCGTTCAGAATGTGGTTACGGCCACGGATGCCTACGGCCAACAAGTTACCACGACAACAACGTGGTTTGAGACTCGGGCGCGTGTGCAAGATGTACGGAACAGTTTGCAGATCAACAAAGATGACCGTGTATATACAGATTTGGTCAAGTTCACGATGAACTACACCCCAAACATGAAGCAGGTCGTGGATTATCAGAATCAATACGCTATAAACTGGCGAAACGCAGAATGGCGCATTACGGATGTGATGGAGTCAAACGACCGCATGAACGTGACCTTGTTCTGTTATAGAAACGATCCAACGGTGAGCGTATGACCACCCAACAAAGCGTCTCCACCTATGCGAAGGCGATTCAATACCAATTGGCGGCCACGGTGTCGATTCCTGTCTATGCGAACTTCAATCGGAACTTTGCGACCGAACCGAACTTTGTAACTTGGCAGTTAAGGAATGTNCACCAACCCGTCTACACGGGATCGACTCAATCGGTCAAGGGTATTGATACACCGATCTTTCAGACGATGGTGTTTGGGCAGAATATGCAAAACTGCTTTGACAACACGAATACAATAATTCAGGCGTTGCATGGATATTCAGGGCAATTTGGCGGCTCNAGTGGCTTTTTGGTGTCTAAAATCGATGTCTCAATGCTATACAACACTTACGATGACCAAGTAAAATTGCATCAAATAATTTTGGACTGTCGGATGGACATTCCCTGCTAAAACAAGATAAGACTTTTTTGTAACTTTTTAAAAGGAAATCAATCATGGCTTTACCAAATAAAGTTTTACCAGGCTTTAGCGCATCCCTCTGGTGTCAAACCAACGCTAACCCAACGGCTCTATCTGTTTCTAACCTTGCGGTTTGGANTGGCGAAGTTGNCGATATTGTTGGCACTACCGCAAACGGTACAGGCACATCTGGCGAGCAGTTANTGGTCGAAGCAATCCCTGCATTCGGTCAAGATGACGCAAGCGCAAACTTCATGGTTGCTGGATCGCGTCAGTCTGACGTTATCCCTACACAATCAAAGCCTACAAGTCTGACGATTACTGCGGCATGGAATCCCTCAGACGCAGGTTTATTGTTGATGCGTGGCGATGCCTACTCTGGTGTGATTGACCGTACATTCGTGATTGCGGCAGTTGCTGGCGCAAATACCGTGGCGTATGCGTTCAATGGTCGTGTGGGTGANTTCAAGATCGATGCTCAACCAGGCGCAGAGGCGAAGTGCATCTTTACNATCCACCCTCGCGGTAATCAATACGGCTGGTCAAACAACACATAACATGAACACGACAATACAAAATAGCACAGACCTTTTAGGTTATTTAATAGAGCAGGCTGGTACGGGCCGTAAGGATTGGTTTGGGTTTCCCCAACAAAAGATTGTTGGGATTAACCTTTGCTATGACATAGCCCGAAACCATGCCGACTCTATGACTCCAGATCAAATTGTCGAATATGTGCATTCCCTGAATAATGCGATCTTTAAGAAGATCATTATGGGCAAGACTTAATGGATGAGGTTAAGGTTAGTAATCACTTCACAATGTCTTGGCATGGATTCAAGGACTTTGAGAATTTACTAGACCAAATCACGGATGATTTTGGGGAAAAAGACGCGCAGAAAATACTAAGGAATGCGTGTCGGACTGCNATGATCCCAGTCTTAAATGCGGCTCGATCTAATCTTGAAATGCATGGAAACATTGATACTGGCCAACTGATTAAATCCCTACAAGTNGAGGCCAGAAAGCCCACAGCAAGGGATAAGCGGTCGGTCTACTCCACACCCACAATGATAATGATTGCGCGGGTTACAGTCGCACCAGGCCGCAAATTCGTCACAGACGAGGCTGGCCACAAGACCAAGAATTTCACTAAAACNTTTCGTAACGTCAAGACAAAATCAAAGCAATACATGCATAGTGATGCAAGAGCATTTGCTATCGAGTTTGGAACGGCTCGATGGTTAAAAGGCGAAGGAATGCCATTCCTCAGACCTGCCCTAGAATCTAATTCCCAAACGGTAACTAATTCTCTGGTGGCCTCTTTGGGACAGGCACTCCAAAAATACAGATCAAAAACAATGAAAGCATAAGATATGACACTAGCAGGCGCATTTGGCGATCTAAACAAAGACACACTCCGCATTCGTACTTTCACCCTTGGTGGACATACTTTCAAGGTCAAAGTACCCCTCACGGCAGAGACTGACGCAATTTATGAGCGATCCAAAGTAATGGATGAGGCAAAGGCTCAGAAATATTACGCAGAANTGTCTAAGGAATTTGTCGACAACAAAGATAAATATGCAGACGATAAAGAGGTCGAGTACAAAGAANACGATGTGCTGATCCGAGGGAAATCCCTAATNGAGACCGCTAGNAATAAGGTTTTGACGCAGAACCGAATTACCGAAATGGTGCGGTTATTAGTTCCCGAGAATAAAGACTTTGATATGTCTCAGGTGACGTATGAGGAAATTGACGAGTTATTTCCTTTCTCTATTCAATTGGAACTGCTAGACGAGATCAATTCTGCAATTTCCCCTAACTACACGGCCAATCGGGGAAAATAGTCGGGTCTGTACGCAGGCAGGTTAAAGCATATTTGACTGCCCACGGCACAGACCCTGCTCTGGTAGACGAATCGACCTTTGGAGACATCTGCATCATGTATGCGGATGGGCTAATAGGGAATCAGGGAATCCTTGAGGTTATGGGAAGTTTGACGGCTGGCCAATTTAACAAAATGCTACCCAAAGGCCACACTTCTTATAAACTGAAAGATATAATCGGCAAGGCATACGACTACATATATCCACCGATGGATGAAAAGAGTCAAAAAGANTTGGTTAGCCAACAACTTTTGGCTTTTGCTATGATGTCTCCGAATGCCCCTGACATACTCAAAGGGATGTAAATGGCTCAANTAATTGCGGGTTTAGGCGCACAACTCGGACTCGATACGACCGAGTTCAAAAAGGGCATTTCCGAGGCCAAAGAAGCAATTTCCAACCTAAAAGAGAATTTCATCCATCTGGTTGAGATTACCGCATTTGCCGAACTTACCCGACAAGCCCTAGAGTATTCCGAACAAATAGTAGCGACCGCAAAAGCCAATGATGTGGCGATTGCCTCGGTCTTGGAGTTATCACGCGCACTTGAGGAAAATGGCGGTGCGGCTGAAGATACAGGTCGGGTCTACTCAGGATTTACCCAGAAACTCGAGCAGGCCGCCCAAGGCAATGCCAAAGCCCAAACCTCATTTGAGCGACTAGGCGTTTCGCTTAATGACCTCAGACACCTGTCAGAACAGGAATTGTTTGAGAAAACTGTTTCTGGTCTGGCCAACATGAAGGATGCGGCAGAACGTAACGGTCTGGCATTCCAAACCCTTGGCAAAGCAATCCGAGGCGTGGACATTGTGGGTTTAAACCACACGCTAGAGGAAAGCAAAGGCACGATGGACAAATATGCGGAGTCNGTNGCTATGGCGCACGAACTTTCGCTAAAGATGGGCGCGGCCGCTAAAGACTTTACATTGAACTTTACCAATGCGGTAATTCCTGCTTTGGCTAAGTTTTATGACGAACTCAAGCGAGATGGCGATTTGATGAAAATCTTTTATGAAGGCTTGCGAATTACCTCAGAGACCGTGGTTGTGCTGGCTGAAAGGGTTGTCAATACGTTTAAAGCGATTGGCATGGAGATTCAGCATACTTGGGAAAACGCAAAAATCCTATTCACAAAGGGAATTGANGCGGCCATTGCTGACAACAAACGCTATGAAGAAGAAGTCAAGGCAATGGCAAAGCGCATTGCAGACTTTGAGGAAAGCGTACTGACGCACAAAGAAAAAGAACCCATTAAGCAACCCGAGATCAAAATTCAGCGCGATGTAACAGACGCATTGCAGAAACAGATTACTGCCGCAGATCAATTATCCAAATCTTACGAATCTCAGGCTAAAGCGCATTTGTTGGCTTTAGAGTCACAGTTAAACGCAAACGAGGCAACCAAACATCAAAAGCAA
>JGI24890J29729_1001278_pt1 | contig 11764 bp, 12 predicted proteins | sample FreactcultureFD7_FD_29729 | JGI IMG/M metagenome (IMG submission 29729)
GATTGCTGTACTCCAGCATCTTCTTCCGATTTTGCTCGGGCAATCGTAAAACCAAAGAGGGAGAATTTATTTAATGATGCCATATTGTCTTATTCCAATTCAAAAAAACATAATGAGGAGAACCGAAGCTCTCCTCGTAAAATAGTATAAATTAACTTGTGGTATCTGATTCCCACCATTGATAGGCAAATGTTACGCCATATTCTTCAATGGTGTCGTTTGAACCCCAATCTAAATCGATTGCGGCTAAATCAACTGGGAATAAACCTACAAATTTGTAAGATTTTAATACATCGCCTGATTTACCGTATTGACTTACTGTTGCATCAACAGTATAACCAGATGGACCTGAAGCATTGGCTGATCTAAGGTTTCCTGTATGACTATTAATAGCGTTCATCCAAGATTCTAACGATTTACGAATTGTGAAACTCTCATCGTTAATAATCTGTAATGACCAATCAGTAAATGTACGGTTACCAGCAAACTTCAGTTCACGACCAAANTAATACAAAGGAACTGTACCAACTGTTGAACCAGGTAACTGTGCTGATTTTGCTAAAAACTGTACTTGCTGACCAGCAGCAGTACCATTTTCAGCAATGGTTGGAAAGGTGAGTGTAACTTGGAATAGATTGGGACGGGCTCCGTCACCAATCAGATTCGACCTAAATTCTGCTACGTTGAATGCCATTTTTTTCTCCTATTCGTTGAAGTATTTATTAGAACTGTCCAACGACTTCAGTAAATGCAACACCAGTTCTGACAGCAACAAAATTCAATTGAATAAAATTGATAGAACGAGCGGGCTTAATGTAAATATCACCAACAAATTGGTTGGAATCAACAACTTGTGGAGTGTTATTTGTAGAATCACATACTACTTTAAAGTCGGTAATACCACGGCGACCTTGAACATCTCTGAGGTATGGAGTTACTAATGCAACAAATTGTGCTTGTGTAAATGAATCGTTGAATTCAAACAATGCATACTGTGAAGCTTTAGCAATTGCTTTTTCCAGAACAATAAACAATCTACGAACATTAATACGATCAAAAGCAGAAGGTTTGGATTGTAGAGTTTTATCTCCAAACAATACAATACCTTGGCCAGGGAATGAAACAACTGGATTAATACCTAAAACATAAAGTTGATCACGATATGTTTTGTTTGGATTCCATGCCAATCTAACTGCATTTTTAATATTGCCACGGTTAAATCCAGCAGGAGACCACCAAGGATCACGAACTGAATCTGTGTTTACACACAAACCAGCAATATCACCATTTAATGGAACATACCGGTATACGTTGTTGTATTTGTCAAACATATACTTCCAACCAGAATCAGCAACAGCATAAGATGTTGAACGATTTAGTGATGTATTCCAAGTTTGAATATTGGAAGCTTCTGAACCATTTTGATTAATTACAGCAGAAGATGGAGGAGAAATAAAAGCCAAGCAATCTTTACGACCGATTGCTGTATCAATAGCTGTTTGTTGTACAGTAATACTAGAATTACCAGTAAGAATAAAAGAAATGTCTGTATCTTCTGTACTAGCAAATTTACTCATAGCAGTTATTGTATTTGCATCAACTGGAGTATCATCAACACCACCAGAAAGCGTAACTGTTTGTGGAGTGGTTGAAGTAGCAAATGCTGTATTAGCCATTATTTTACCCCAAGTTGCAACAGTATTATTATAATCAACAGGATCTACAGCATAAATGTACTGAGAATTGTTAAAAATGTAGTTTTTGTAATAATTTGAATTTCCGTTAGCGTCTGTGCCGTCATAGGCCTTTGACAAATATTGGAAAGTTTCTAATACGGCACCTTTAGTACCGGTGAATAAACCACCAGCATCAACAACAACAATGTGAATTTCGTCATTAGATGCTCCGGCTGTATTAGCGGCAACAGAAGTTCCTGGAAGTCCGTTAAACAATGTAGAAACACCAATATTATTAACATTCCAAGTAGCAAATGCTGCAGCACCGGCACCGGCATCAATTGTTGAAACAGCAATTGAGTTACCTAATGCACCAGCATAACGACCTATAAAGGCACCTAATTGATTACCATTAGATAAATTATTTAAATACAAATATTCAAAGTTTGCTTTATTAGCAACAACAACATTAGTATTTGTTGTATTAGCATCAGAATTTTTTGAATTTGGTCCAAGAGCACGAACAACTTTTAAGTTATTACCATATGCCAAGAAAGACGCAGCGGTAAAAAATGATTGATAGGTGTTACTATCCGGTTGACCAAATGTGTTTACTAAAGTAATTTCATCGGGAACTGTAATTCTTGTATATGCTGGACCCCATACAAAGTTTCCAGCTAAAGCACCGGCCGTAGTAAGTGTAGAAGGTACGACTGTTGTAAGGTCGACTTCCGAAACTGTTACGCCTGGAGAGATTGAAAACGCCATTTGTTATCTCCTTGAATATTGATTTATTTTGGCAATTATAATACCATTATCATATTTATGTAACGTCATATTTAGAGTTTTATCTCTGAATTTCTCGAAAATAAGCTGAATAGGTTTCTCGACCATCTGCTTTTTCCCAAACGTCATTGTCCCATACATCAAAAGGATGCTCTAGACCGTCATCCACCATAGGTGCTGGTGGTGTTAACTCATCAACCTGATTCATATTCTCAAGTTGAAGTTGTTTCCGTATATCGTGGTTAACAATCTCTTTGAAATACTTTTGAGTTGATATCCATCCAAACATCACCAAACCCATAACCATATCATCATTTGCATCAGCTTCAGCAGCAAATGAATTTTTGTTAGCCACAAAAGTGGTTAATTCAGATATGGTATCAAAGTCATTAATGATTAACTTATCACCTTCAACCAAGGTTTTCAGGTTAGAACAACCAATTCTTTTAACCTGAGGTGACATTTTAAGACCTAACTGTACACCTCTAGCAAAGCCGGCCGACAGTTGTTGTGGTTTCTTGTTACCTGTGAATACTTTCCAGAGGTTTTCATATTCCAAATCTTGGTGTAGAATATCAGCAACCTGTGGTGTGTTATTTATCTCAACTAAAACATAAGCATTATTATATAGAACTGCCGCATTAAAGATTTCGGTGGGGAATAGTATGGGTGAAACTGAAGAACTTCTATAAGTTGCAACTTGTTCATAAGGTGTTGCTGAAACATCAATCACCGAAAATGTAGAACAATCTAGTCCTTTTCCTTCTGCTACGTCAACCACAATTGCGTACAGGTGATCTTTTACATTATCATCATCACCTTTAATTGGAGGTTTATAAATCTTCACCTTATCGTGTTCCGTGACCGGTTCTTGATATATTAATTGTTGAAGTTTTAGACCAGAAATGAGTGTATTGGAACTTCCCAAAAATTGTGTGTTAAATTCTTGATCAAATTGCCGTTGACTGGTATTCTTAATCGTTTCTTCCATCCATGCTTCATCACGACCAGGAACCTGAGACCAATGAATTTCAAAGGGAACATAATTGTTTCGTTTATTAACGGCATCCATCCAAATCTTATAAAACAGATTCATACCATTAGGAGTAGAAACAATAATAATTTTTGTTTTAGTACCAGCAGTAATCACAGGATAGACTGAGGTAATAAATTCAGAAGCAATATTGGAAGGTACGAAAGCAAACTCATCAAGGAACACAATATTAAACGAACCGGAACGAGAAGCTGCTGAAGATGTAGAGTCAGCAATAATAACTGATCCGTTTTCTAATTCAACACGACCTTTGTTCCATTCAACAACACCTTGTTGCATCCACATTGGCAGATTTTCATAAGCCAATTGAAGTTTACCAAGAATTGACCGAGCAGTATTACCTCGGTTAGCAAGCACAGCAATTGATTGTGAATCTTGAAACAGAATTGTCCAGAGAAGATAGGCTACTGCTGTGGTAGTATTGTGTGTAGGAATTAATGTGTTTCCTGCTAAAAATAAGTGATCTTCATTATCCACTTGCAAACATCTCACAGGAACACTATCAATACTTTCTATTGAATCAAAATATAACCTTTTATTTTTTGGATGATTTTTACATTTTTGTAATATCTTTTTCCTTGGTAAATTAAATACTGAAATTTCGGTAGTAAAATTAACAGAATAATATATTCTTCCATCTACTATTTTATTTAATTTGGTTGATTTTATTCCTAAGGACGATAATAAATATCTAAAATCGTCTATTAGTTTTTCATTTTTTTGATAAAATTCACAACCACCATTTTGTTTTCTGACGGAACCATCCGTGTCCATTAAACCTCTTATTAATTCAATCCTCTGTTCTTTTGAGGAAAATAAGTATTCTTTAGGTATGTGTTTATTTTTTAATATCCCTAATAATCTTAATTTACAAAATAGTCCTTCTATATTATTCAAAGAAACATTTTGATTTCTTTTATCAATATAGGTACTTTTTATATTAAATTTATTTTTATAAAAATTCAAATCATCAACATGGCAAGTAAATCTTCCATCGGATGCACTACCATCACCTAACCAAACACCTAAAGTATATGGGTCAATTTCTAAAAATTTTTCATCAAAATTAATTGATTCTGTAAAATCTATATACGGTCTATTAGAATGTTCAAGAAAAGGTATTATTTCTTTTGTTGTTAATGTTTTATTTTTGGTATTCCAATTTTGTGAATTAACTGTCCACAAGTGTTCTTCATCCGCAATAATTGTATCGCCATTGGAAAAAGTAACCAAATAACATGGTCTATTTTCCATAATTTCTGTTATAAAAGTTACTTTAGTTGGTTTTCCATCAGGTCCATATATGATATCGCCGACAGTAATTTCTTTTAATTTAATAAAACCATTATTTGTTAGTATAGGAGTTTCAATGTCTAAGGCCTTACCAACCTGACGAGGACACTTAGTAATAACAAAACGATTATTGTGGAAAGTACGAATCATGTCCTGTTGAAAATCATACATTTCAAAAGGAACTAAACCTTCATCAAGGGTAATAATTTTAATATATTTGGAAAAATAGATTGGATCACGAGCACACTTGACGTATTCATCAAACTGTTCTTGTGTGTAATTGACTTTAACGCCTACCCGTTTGAGTAGGGGATTATCACGATAACTTGATTTATTTGTGGCCATTATCTTTTAGTAATTTACCTAAGTCAGCAGTAGAACCCACAAAGATTGCTTTATCTATTGTGGTATTTGTTACTTCTTTTTTACCGTTCATATCACGCATTTGTTTTTGCATTGCAATCAATTCTTTATTGGCATCCACCACATTTTTAAGTAGTGTGCCATATACTTCAAAAGCTCTTGGATGTTGTCCTGCTTTTGCTATATTCAAAATTTCTTCCATGGCTTCTTTGCCTTGGTCGATAATACCTTGAAGATTTTCACGGGATTGTTGGTAAGCATCACCTAAATCTTGTTCTAAATCTGGTGCATTATATAGTGGTGTAGATTTAACCACAACAGGTAACTCCTCTTTAATAGTTGGTGTTACATCAAAAATTTCTGCCATATTTTTATCAAAATTATTCATATTAAGTACTTGGATAAGTGTTTGCTATTTTAGGTGTTTCTGTTATGTTGGTGGTATATGTATACAAAGTGTTGGCATTAGCATTGGAAGGATTAGGAGTAATCACAATTTGTGCATAATTCATTGGTTGTAATTGATATGATGTAAACAAATAGTTTGCACTTGTACTCACACCAATAACAGGTTGCGAAGAAACAAAATTACCATTAATGTTGGTAAGTGTTAATAGATTGTTTGACCAAAGAACTACCTTGGCCGTAGCCGTTGCTGATTTAACAGAATACCCTTGATAAACAATTTCACCGTCTTGATATGTTCCAACTCCTGTATTACCCATAGTAAACACAACAGAATCAGCAGCAGTAATATCATTGAGAATATTTGTAATTGATGTTTTAATTAAACCTGCCGTAGAGATTTGGCCAAACACATATCCTTTGACCGTGAAATTTAATGTCCATACAATCATTCTAGGATCAGTATCTCTAGGACCTTCATAAGAAACTTCAGAAGTAACTGAATTTAATACGACAGGTATTTCTTTAACTACACCCATTTCAGGAACTAAATTTAATTTGATTGTGTAGTCTGGTGTAAAATAAGGAAGTATGTGTTCAATTATTTGAGTACCATCTTCAATGTTACGAACATAGATACACAAATCAAAATCAAAGTTATATGGTACTGGATTGTATTGAGAAACAACACCATTGGTTGTTTGAGCAAATGATTTGAAATTAGTATTCTGTTTTCTTGATGCATCGTATGTAAGACCATTCATTTCAAACGACATACGGGGTAAAGTCATTTGAGTTTTTTTATCTAAATTATAATCACCTTGTAAACGCTGAACATACAACTCTTTAGCTGCATAAGCAATTGGAACAATAAATCGTTGTGCTTCTGATTCATCCGGATTATATCGAACTANTGTGATATCATTGAATAAGTTTCCAAATCCAACAACGAGTTTACGAACAATTCGATTATAGGTGGTATTAGCCATTAGATTGTTCCAAATGGATTAATTTCTGAAAAATCCGTAATTGTGTAAGCAGAGTTAGCAATATATTCATTGTCGTATACCTCTTTATTAGCAGGAGTATTCAGCGGATCAAATGAAGCTAAGGAGTAAGTTGCTCCGGATCGTTGGCCAATAATTGATTGGGAGTCAATAAACTCACCGGCAATATTGGACACAGAAAGTGTGTTAGAAGAAGGAATCCAGGATTGTACGATAGCAACAGTAGAAGCATTTGCGTATGTTGAATCTGCTGATTGGTATACGATTTCATTGATGTTGTATGTTCCTGTTCCTGCACCAACATTAAGGTGCAATGTGTAAGCAGAATCGGTAACAACAGAATCAATATCTGCAACACCTGTAGTAATAATCTCTTGTGAGTATTTGAATTTCTCCATTTCCAATTCATAGAAATAAGGAACTTTTCTACCCAACATGAAGAAATCTTTTGTTTGATTAGTAAACTTGATTTCATATAACTCACCGGTGCCATTGAGGAAAGGGATATAAACTAAATCACCTTCTCTTGGTCTTGTAAAAGTATTTTGTGGAACTCTTTCGGTGAATGACCTTTTGGAAAGAACCACTTGAACTGTATTTTTAATCTCAAGTCCAAATTTAGAAAAGAATTCTTTCTCACCACCGTACTCTAATGAGTTACTAAGGTACATTTCAATAGGAAATGCCGATTCAAATCGTTTGACTGGATCTTCACCAAAGAGAAGGTCTCGAGCTGCATCGTTATCGTTGGGTAAGTAATACGCTTCAAATCCTTGAACCTTGATGGATTCTACAATAAGATCCTCAATGACTCTTTGTTCAGGCAAACTTCCGTAATTGTTAAAATAGTGATTTGTTCCCATATACTAATTTAGGAAAAATTCCATTACGCCGCCGTAAGAATTTTCCATTTCTTTTTCTAATCGTTCAATTTCTNCAGCTGCTTCAGCTTGAATTGTTTTACCATCCAAAGTAACTCCACCTGGTAATTGTAGTCCGGCAAATTTTGATAGGTTATTGCCCCAATCTCGTTTAATCAATTGAGTGGCATATTCTTTCAAAAATCTATCGTCCCAAATATAGGTATAAACATCTGGATTGATTGTTGCATAACATTGAACAATTACCGCTTGTCCGACAGGAGCATTATAATCTCCCCAATTCCAGTCAATGAATAACTTNTTCATATGACGGTTGTATCGAATAGGAACTTCACCTGTAAACATNTGTTCCAATGAACGTAAATGTTGTTGAGTTAATGTATAGTTGATATAGGAAGCAGAGGTAAAGTCATATAATTCATTTAACCTCAATTGATACCTAAGGTCAAACATATTAACATTGGATTGTGAATCGGAGATAGGAAATACTTTGGTAGCCCCAACAATCTCCAATGCATTTCCTTTGGCATCTTTAGTATCACTAAAATCAAGGTACTTATTATCAACATCGGTTTGTGTTAATAAATGTATATAATAGACCTGTTGTGTACCATCAAAATGGTAATCCGTAAAGTATTGAAGCGCATCATTAATACGATCCTCGACCTGGTCATCGTCCACGTTAATTTCGATAACGGGGAAACCTAGTCGGCGCAGGCAATAAGTTTTAAAATCTGCTCGGTTTGTGATTGATGCCATCGAATATCTCCTATATTGGAGTATTTATACCTTGTCCTGTCCGAGTTAACCATAAAAAATACCACCTGAGGTGGTATCCTTAATAACTTGGCAATTCTATTACATGGCTGGTGGAATAGTACCGGCTTGTTGTAGTGCTTGTACTTGTGGTTCAGCTTGAGCACGTACCTTGGCAATCATCGGTGCAATTTGATCGTATGGTAAACGACCTAGTGCCTGTAAAACTACATTAACTTCATCTAAATGGAGTTCAAATGTCAACAATGGTTGTGGCTGTTGTGCTGGTACTACTGGTTGTGTTGTATCTGCCATGATTGTTTCCTTATAGTGTATTCACGGTTGTTAAAAATATTATTTAACTTTTTTGGATTTAGGTAGAGCTCTACGTTCAGCACGATTCAATGGTACTGGTTTAGGTTGTAATTGTGCTTCACCCAATTTTCTCATTTTGTCCAATAAAGGAGCAATTTGGTCATATGGTAATTGTCCCAATGCTTGTAATACCACATTGGTTTCTTCTAGTGTTAGGTTTAATGTAATCATTTTTTCTCCATGTTTAGATAGTTACTTTATCAGTATATTATATATATCAGCATTTGTCAAGCGGTTTTAAAACAAGTTTGGTATATTTAAACCGTTGTATTTACTGATGGTACTTCTGGTACTTCTGGTACTTCTGGTACTACCGGTGTTTCAACAGGGGCTGGTACTGAAGCATTATACGCTTCTCTAGCCGCAGTGATACCGTTATCCGATGTTTTGGTATCATACTGTTTTTTATATGATTCGGCAGCTTTGTTCATTACAAAATCGATATATTCTTCATTGCTATCAATGGTACCTGTAGGTACTACATAATCGTCCGAGATTTCAATTTCATATGTTACTGTTGTCATTTTTATTTCTTTTTGTTTATTAATGTATTTATAAGGATGTTGGTGCTATTTACGGTACTGGAACATAGTCCTCTGGCATTGGCTCTGGTGCTGGCTGATATACAGTTCCAATAACATCAATGTTCTGATAGTTAGGAGTAGGGTCAGTAGTAGGGTCAGGTTCAGGATCGCTCCAAGGCAACGGAGGGTTTATTACTGCTGGGGTATATTGCGCTGTAATCCAAGCTGTAATCTTATCGGTGTATTCCTCAAACATCCATGCTGGTGTATATTCTTGTACCCATCCCATGACTTGCTCTAGAGTGAGTTGGGCATAAGGTGTAGCAGACTGTGGGTCGCTTGTAGGAACATCGGTAGAGCCTTGCATCGCTGTTGAGAACTTCTCGTCTGCGCCTAAATAGTTCCAATAAACCCTAAAAACATACAAGGGTACGCTGTCCTTAATGGGGTAGGCTTCCATGCCTGTGATTGTGGTGGTGAATTCGATTGTCATTATTTATCCTTTATTCTCATAAATTGCAATGGGTCATCCATAATTGATTTGTTTAATGCTTTCAATGCTTCTATTTCAGTCGCTTGATGGCGTAGCATATCGGCAACGGTTTCCATATCGAGTGTGCAACAATCTTCTGTTTCTAACTTATCGGCTAGTTCATTTGCTTTTGTAGAACTACACTTTTGGTTTACTTTTTCAGTTGTTTTTAAACTTTCATGTGCATATGTGTACCCTAAAGCTATGGCATCTGCTTCAGTCATTGCAACTTTATTCCCGTATTTGTCGTGTAGTATCATAATTTTATTATCCCTTAAATTAACCCACATACCATGTATTGCTTGCGCCTACATAGACTGGTACTGGTACAGCACCACCGCCTGTAACTGCTACCCCAAAAGAAGGTGCTAAAGCATCTGTTACAAAAGCCCTTGCGCCTACTCCGCTTGTTGATGCAGAAGGTAGTGTAGCTACTGTGTAGTTGGTAGATTTAGTAACGCCATAAGTCTGAGTTAACGTTGTAGAGCTATTACCAATAACAGTAGTGTTTGAGCCTAGTCCGACTGCTTGATAGCCAATCACCATCTCGTTGGTGTTGTTGTTGGCAGAGCCTACAGTTTGATAGCCTAAGTAGGTGTTGTTTGAGCCTGTGGTGTTTGCGTTAGCTGATGAGTTGCCTGTTCCAGCTTGAACTCCAAATGCAAGGTTTCTAGCCCCAGTAGAGTTATTGTATAAAGCTGTTGCACCATAAGCCGAATTATTTGCGCCAGTATTTAATTGTAAAGACTGTGAACCAAACGCAGAATTTCCGCTTGAAGTAGAGTTTGTAAATAAAGACAGGTATCCAGAAGATGTGTTGTTTAATCCAGTAGTTGTACCGTATCCAGACTGCATCCCATAAAAGGTATTGTATGTTCCTGTGCTATTGCTATATCCAGATTGATACCCAGCGAAAGTTAAACTATTGCCTGTGCTATTACTATACCCAGCTTGATAGCCCACCGCCACATTCAAAGTTCCTGAAGCTAGTGTCGCTACTGGGACTGTAAATCCTGAACCTGTACCACCAATAGATGCGGCTGGGGCTGTCAATACTGTCGTAGTGTCTTTAAATCCTACACCATTAGAGGTTAGTGTGACTGAGGTTACTGCACCGCCACTTACTACGATTGTTGCAGTTGGATAAGTAACAGCAGTAGAACCACTACTGAGTGTCATTACAACACCAGTATAAGTGCCGTTAGTGTAGCCAGTACCACCTGTGATTGTGCCAAGTGTTGCTACATTGGTGGTGTTGGATTGGAGTGCGTTTGTTCCGATTGCGGTAAGGCTTGGAGATGTTGTATTTACAGAAAGTGCATTAGCCCCAACTGCTAAAGAGCCACTATTTTGATTCCATTGAAGCGCACTATTTCCAATAGCAACAGTATTGCTTATTGCAGCTCCATACTGGGAAGCCCCTTGCCCCATTGCTATATTAGCTGTTCCACTTATATTATTTGATAAAGTAGCATAGCCAATGGATACATTAAATTTTCCAGAGGTGCTTAATTGCTGAGAAGCAGAACCAATAGCAGTATTGTAACCTTGTGTATTTGTAGAAACTAAAGCATTTTGACCCACAGCCGTATTACTACCTACAGCACCACCACCTAGACCTACTGTTACTCCGTTAATAGAAGCATCGGAGTTAGTTGTTACTACTCCTGAGAAGTAGGCGTTTTTGATTCTTTGTGATGTTGCGCCTAAATCAGATACTGCATCATTATCAGGATTTAAAGTGCCATTGGTTCCTAAATCCCATCTTCCTGCAGCATTTCCTACTCCATTGGGCCAAAAGTTTACAGAAGAACCACCAATATCTATTGCCCTTAATGTACCCGTTCCTGCCTTAATTGCATTGATAGCAAGTCTGTTTGAATATGTTCCTGCCCATGTGATACTTAACGCTTCGTAATTTGAGCTGTCGGTATAGGTGTTGTAAAGTCTAAATGTCTGTGCGTTAGTAGAGTTGCGTTGGGCTAGTGTGTTGGCGGCATCTCTTGAAAGCAATAAATCTGGAGTTGAACCAGCGGAAGCAGAAGAAGAAAAAGCATAGGACATACCACTTGCTATTTCTAATTTATCCGTAAAATATCCAAAACTAGCAAC
>JGI24890J29729_1001280_pt1 | contig 11742 bp, 9 predicted proteins | sample FreactcultureFD7_FD_29729 | JGI IMG/M metagenome (IMG submission 29729)
GACACAGACCAGATCACCACCATTGATCCGGCAACAGGATATGCGGGTACGTTGGTCACCATTACAGGTAAAGGTTTTGGTGCAACAGAGGCTGATAACATGGTGAAATTTAATGGTAAGGTGGCTGTGATTCAGCTTGCCTCAACAACCGGAATTGCTGCTACCGTGCCGACAGATGCGGGTACAGGCCCCGTAACGGTGACGGTTGGATCGAAAGTCATTACCGGTCCGGTTTTTACCTATACCGAACCGAAAGCGACAAAAACATATTATTATTCATTCAAAGCTGATGGTGTTACAAAGGTGTTTGAAGAAAGCAATCCTGGCTACTCTGCATGTGGTGAATGCAGTTGCAGTGATCTGCCTGTGTTAAGTGATGCCTATTATGCCGGTCTTGATATTTGCCAAAGCACCGCTGTTACACCTACGATGATCCAGAATCTGAAGAGTAAAACCATACCCTTTAAACATGGCGGAAGCTATCCGGTGGCAAACTTTGGATACACTGAAAAAAGTATATCCTACACCACTGACAATGTCGATCAGGGCACGTTTTCGGCACAAGTTACAGACGTAACAGCAGAGGCTGATTACCTCGGCTACAAAGTTTACAGAGTAACGGGAACCTTTGAATGCAAGGTCGCGACCACCGGTGGTGCTCCTATCAGTATTACGGAAGGGAAGTTCATTATACGGTATACGCAAGATTACTAAATCAATATCCCCACATTTTTCAAAACACGAAGAGGCTGCACAGAAGCAGCCTCTTTCTTTTTTTTGAACGAGTACTCAGTTCACAGTCGACGGGCCCACGGTAAAACTATCAAACACACAGGATACTCCAACACTTCTAACGACGCTTCGTCCCACAGTCCACAGTAAAATTTAGGAAGTCCGAAGATAAAATTAGGTGACTTCACGTGTGTGCTGGAAGGTTTGGTTTGGGTATGAGGTTTGGGTTTGATTTAAAATGTTTCTTATTATTTCAATTTGCACATCTGCACATTGACTAATTAATAATTATCCCTTCAAAAACTTTTTTAATTCCGGGTGATACTGTGAGGTGAGAAATTCGGTAATGGAAAAGTCGGCGAGCTTGTGAATGTAAAATGGATCTTCACGGATGATCTCCTCGACTTGTTCCTTTGAATCGGCCAGCGCAAGGATGATGCCGCCCGTACGTGGAACTTTGCGTCCGGAGGCAATGAACATGTTTTTCTTGTAATACTTCTGGAGAAATTTTACGTGCGCAGTCATGTGTGCATCGAGTTCTTCCAGGGGTACGATGTAGTGTAGGTTAATGATAAACATAGGAGATGAAGTTATTGCAATATCGTGTTAAACATTGAGTACTAAAAGAATTTTGTTCTTCGTTGCCGGTTGACTGGCGAGGTAGGTGTCACAGTCAACAGTAAAAATTCTGTGAGCAGATTAAATGGTGTTACAAACCTAAACACCTGGAGACTTCAACACTTCGAACCCTAACACTTCAACACTTTTAATTGGCACATCTGCATATTGACACATTGACTAATTATATAGTTCATTGACTAATTAAATCATACTTTAGCAATTTCTAAAATAAGCTTATATGGAAATCGGAATGGATAGTTTTGCGGCCCGGTTCAGCAAGGCCGCGGCCGGCAGCCTCAACGATGTGGATGCGATGACGCAGCTGCTGGAACGGATCGAACACGCCGACAGCTCAGGCCTCGATATTATTGGGATCGGCGAACATCACCGCGAAGGTTTTCTGGATTCGGCGCCGGCGCTTATTTTAGCAGCCGCTGCGGCGCGGACAAAACGTATCCGCCTTACGAGCGCTGTTGCTGTGCTGAGTGCTGCCGACCCGGTGCGGGTGTTTCAAAGTTTTTCCACACTCGACCTGATCTCGCAAGGCCGCGCGGAAATGGTGGTGGGACGGGGATCCTTTATCGATGCCTTCCCGTTGTTCGGTTATGACCTTCAGGATTACGATGCCCTCTTCGTCGAGAAGCTGTCGCTGCTGCTCACCATACGCGACAATGAATTTGTGACATGGTCTGGCAAGTTTCGACCGGCGATGAATAACCTGGGAGTTTATCCGAGGCCGTTGCAAAATCCGTTGCCCATATGGATCGGCGTTGGCGGAACACCACAATCTTTTGTCCGCGCCGGCACACTCGGACTGCCGCTCATGGTGGCCGTGATCGGCGGAGAGACACATAACTTTCGTCCGCTGGTAGACCTTTACAGGGAAGCCGGAAAAAAAGCAGGACACGCACCGGAGAAATTAAAAGTTGGATTGCATTCACTCGGCTACGTGGGCGCTACAACAGAAGAAGCGATCGAAGATTTTTATCCGGGCTATGCAGCATCAATGACGGAGATCGGCAAGGAACGTGGCTGGCCTCCGATGACGCGCTCACGTTTCATGACGCAGATGGGGCCTGGCGGCGCACTGTTAGTCGGCGGCCCGGAAGATGTGGCTCAAAAAATTCTCCGACACTCGGAATCGCTCGGCGGAATTTCAAGACTTACGTTTCAAATGGATAGCGCGGAGCTGTCGCATGCGAAGTTGATGAAGTCGATTGAGTTGATTGGGGGGAAGATAAAACCATTAGTTAATTAGCCAATTTTCAATGTGTCAATTAGCAGATTAAAAGGGATTTATATCAATTAACACATTTGCGTATTGACTCATCACAACCGTTGAATTTTATTCGCTCACACAGAAAATTTGTAGTTCAACACTAATCTTACCCATGCCCGTTCCCATTCGAAAAACTTCGAGCATATTCCGGAAGCAAAAAAAGATTTCTGCGCTTTGTTGCATGTTGTGGTTGTTTTCGAAGAGTACACTTCGTGGCGCGTTTTCGCCTCCAACGCCGGCTGAACGTGTGTGCTGGAAGGTTTGGTATGGGTTCGGCGTGTGAGTTTGATTAAAATTTTCTTTATTATTTCTAATTACCACATCTGCACATTAGCACATCGGCTAATTGGAGCGTGTGTGCCGGAGGGTTTAGTGTGGGTTTGGCGTGTGAGTGTGATTTTTAAAATTATTTCTTTATTTTCTAATTGCCACATCTGCACATTAGCACATTTGCTGATTAACTTATCTGCACATTGGCTAATTATAAAAAGTCCACAGTCGACGGCAAAAATCAATGAGTCTATAGCAAAAGTATATAGAAGATTTCAACGGCTAATTACGAATCTAAACACCTAAAATACTTAAGCACAAAAACACGTAAATTGTCACATTTGCTAATTAACTAATCTGCTAATTGACACATTTACTAATTATAAAACATCGCATCCGCTCCATCATTGGAGGTGCATTGGGCAATCTCGTGGAGTGGTATGACTGGTATGTTTACTCTGCGTTTGCACTTTATTTTTCAGCTTCCTTTTTTCCAAAAGAAAACCAGACAGTGCAACTATTGCAGACGGCTGGGATATTTGCGTTGGGCTTTGTGATGCGGCCGATCGGCGGATGGCTGTTCGGTACGATCGGTGATCGCTATGGAAGAAAACGCGCCATGACGTTATCGGTGGTGATGATGTGTTTTGGCTCGCTGATCATTGCCGTGATGCCCGTGTATGATTCCATTGGCTATTGGGCGCCTGTACTTTTGTTGACGGCGCGTCTTCTGCAGGGACTGAGTGTGGGAGGGGAGTACGGTGTTTCGGCAACGTACCTGAGTGAGATGGCCACAGAGAAACGCCGCGGATTTTATTCGAGCTTTCAGTACGTTACGTTGGTCGGCGGACAAATTCTCGCACTGGGTGTTCAACTCGTGCTTCAGTTTGCTCTTTTAACGGATGAGCAGTTACATCGCTGGGGGTGGCGAATTCCTTTTGCAATCGGCGCCGCACTTTCGATGGTGGTGTTTTACATCCGAAGAAACCTGGAAGAGACAGGAGCGTTCGTTGATCTGAAACAACAGGATGCTGTTCGGCGAAGTCCATTGCGTGAACTAATGCGGCATCCGAAAGAAATATTGACGGTCGTTGGAATTACATTCGGGGGAACACTCGCGTTTTACACGTACACTACCTACATACAGAAATTTCTGGTGAACAGCGTGGGGCTATCGAAAGAAACGTCTACGGTGCTTTCGTTTATATCGTTGTTGATTTTTGCTGCGCTTCAACCTGTCTTCGGTTCGCTCTCGGATCGTGTTGGGAGAAAGCCTTTGTTGATTGGTTTTGGCATAGCAGGTACGCTTATGACGGTACCGTTATTCAATGCCATGGCTATTACTTCATCACCTTATATTATTTTGATTTGGATGATTTTATCACTGGTGATCGTCAGCGGATACACGAGCATTAACGCCATTGTAAAAGCAGAACTGTTCCCTGCCGGCATTCGCGCGATCGGTGTTGGATTACCCTATGCGCTTACCGTTGCACTCTTTGGCGGAACAGCCGAATACCTGGCGCTGTGGTTTAAGAACACCGGACACGAGGCTTACTTTTATTATTACATCACGTTGGCGATATTTATTTCGCTGGTTGTATATGTGTTTATGGAAGATACGAAGGAGAAGAATAGAATGTAAAAAAGTCCATGGTTCATGGCGGTAACAAATACGAGGAAGAGGAACGAAGTACGAGGCTTGGGAAAGAATGAGGAAGGAGGAGTACTCCCGTGCATTTCAACATAAACACGTAAAAACTTCAACACTTCTAACGAACGACAAGAATACGAAAAGCCTTTGGCCTTGTATAAAGTTTCACAATAGCAATGCCAATACAAATTTCTCCTAGCCAAAAGATGCTCCACCGATAATGGTGTGGAAGATACGCTGAAGCGAGGGTAATAAATTTTTTGTTTTGCAGCAGGTTGAGGTAATCTTGGGCCAAATCATTTTGCAAAAGAAGGTTTACGTAGTCACTCATATAGGTGTAAAGAATTAAAAAACATCCAATAACGAACATTGATCCCGAAAGAATATTGAATTGTACGCGTGGTGAACGGAGAAGTACAATCGCTAAAACGATCATCGTGAATGAACAAATTATGGGTGACAGCACAGGGCCAAGCCATGTGATGGGGATCAGAAATAAAATGTCCCATTCAAAAAACGAGGCGGGCCAACCAATGAATGCTTTTAGCCATACATAATAAAAAATATCCCACACGGCGAAGCACAATAGAAAGTAAGCAACCCTTTCGTAGCGTGTTTTGCCGGCCAGCCGGGCGACGGCCGCAATCATGATAAGTGTTGCTGCTTCGCGCACGATCTCCACCTGCAAAATTTTTCTGTCAATCAGTTTTAACGCAACGGTAAAACCGTCTTGATAATAAAGTTCCCGGAGGTAAACAACCACGGCACTTTCAAAGTGCAGCCATGGCGATGCTGAAGATAATGATGACAAGAATATTTTTTGTTAAAGATTTCATTTTATGGTCTGTTGTAGTTTTTCAAGTTGTTTTATTTTAGCGCGGCAACGCCAAAGAAGCAATCCGCCGAACAATCCGAAGGAGCAATCGATCAGCCGCCAGTAAATTGGAATGCCTCTCACAGCACCTGCTATAAATGCAAACGGGAAAATGCTCAGACAGGCAATGATGCCGAATTCAATCACCCAAACATTACGAACCGGATTTCGCAAAGGTCCGAGAAAGGCGACCGCGATCATCAGGTGTGCGAAGGCAAGCCAGTCGGTTCCGTACGCCATGAAAGGATATTTAAGATTTGTTTCATGTACACCCAGGTAAACGCGTTCAATCCAATACGTGAATGTGTTGTCGCCACGGCTGATCGTAGTATGCGCGATGCTTAGCGCCCAATCGAGTGGGAGGGCAGTGAGTCCGCTGATGACAAGGCCAATGATAAAAAGAATGAGAAGTCCTTTAATACTGCGGAGGAGGTGCCATGTATCCATTTTTATTGTTTAATTAAGATGAGAGGTTCAGCGATTTGATCCTGGATTTCTGTTGTGTCAGGCTATGGCCGTCTGAGCCTGGGTATTTACATTATTTAAAAGTACTTTGTGTTTGAAAGTAAATACGGATTACTGCTACTTTTGTTGTCATAAAATGTTGTTTATTATGAAGGCCGTAAAGTAGCGTGGTCTCGTAGCGCGCTATACGTTAATGAATGCACCTCGCATGTTGTATTGGGTTTTTTTAATCATGCAGGAGAGTATGTGTTATCAGAATACTATGGTTGTGCCAGCAGCACTTTTCCTGCTTCTTACTTTGGTTTCTTTATTTATCCTTCGCCATCGTTTCGCGTTCTTCGTAACCGCTTACTTTGCATTGGAAAGCTTTGTTTGAGTCAATGCGATCAATCCTAAAATAAAAAACACGATCATCGCCAGTGAGCTGTTGCGCATGTTGCCGGTGAGTTGTTCGATTATGCCGTACGATAATGTGCCGATCACAATGGCGATCTTTTCCGTAACATCGTATAAACTAAAGTACGAAGCAGTGTCGTGCGTGTTCGCAGGAATTAATTTTGAATAAGTAGAGCGTGATATCGCCTGCGTTCCGCCGAGAACCAACCCCAAAAATCCGGCCATCAGAAAAAATTGAAATTCGGATTGTAAAAAATACGCAGCGATGCAGATGCAAACCCATATTGAGAGCATGATAAGCAATGAAAATTTATTTCCTTTTCGCTCAGCAATGAAGGCAAAACTGATCGAACCAAGAATGGCAACGATTTGCAGCAATAAAACAGTGATGATTAGTTTCTCTCCGGGAAGCCCGATCACGGATTCACCGAAAAGCGGCGCCAGCAAGATCACAGTCTGTACACCCATGCTATAAAAAAAGAACGACAACAGAAATCGCGCGGTTTGTCCGTGCTGACGGATCTTCTGAACGACTTTCAATAATTCATGAAATCCTTTGCTCAATATTTGCACGTCGATCTTTTTTGAAGTCGGTCTGTCTTTCAAAAAATAAAATGCTATCTGGGCAAATCCAACCCACCAAAGCCCAACCAATAAAAATGACGAACGCGTTGCCATTGTCTTATTGATAAATCCAAAGAAATCAAATTGACTAATGATGACAAGATTGACGACCAGCAAAATAACGCTTCCCGTATAGCCCCACGAAAAACCTTTTGCGCTGACGCGATCGGCAGTTTTTGCATCGGTGATTTCGGGTAAAAAGCCGTTGTAGAAAACCAGGGATCCGGCATAACCGACGCTGGCAAAGACGGAACACGCGATGCCAAAAACAAGGTTACTTCCGGTAAAGAAAAATAAGCCGATACAACTAACGGAACCAATATAGGTGAACACCTGCATGAAGAATTTTTTTCGCCCGCTGTAATCCGCTACACCGGATAATAGTGGTGAAAGAAAAACAATCAGTAAAAATGAAAATGAAATAGCATAGCTATACAGCACAGTACTCTTCAACTGCAAACCCAGAAATGTTACGGTCTCGCCTCCAAATGCTTCTTTTGTTACTACGCTGTAGTAAACGGGAAATAAAGTCGTCGTAACCGTTAAGTTGTAAACACTGTTCGCCCAGTCGTACGAACACCACGCATTGATTGTTTTAGGGTTGTTTTTCTGCATGCCGTCAGAAGTCATAGACGTGTTCGAGTTTTATCATTGGCGTGTCATAGTTTCGTAGTACAGTGCATAATTCCTGCACGGCCATGACCAAGGCAATTCGTTTCACGGATGGATCTGTCAGGATGGGTTGCGTAAAAAGAACGGACGATACGCTGTCTGTTTTTTGAAAAGATTCCGGAACAAGATAGGTTACCATGATGTCACCTTTGTTACCGGCGATTTCTGTGAAATTTATACCGGCTCTTGCCATCGTCAAGGCATTATCTTTAAACGCATCATATCGTGGAAGCAGCATCAGGACCGATCCATCCGGGTATGATTCGAGCTTTTGAATTTTTGTCACGTCAACATTCGTATCGTTGTCGGCTACAACGGATGTAACGGTAAGCGCTTCATCGTATGATGCCTTTGTCATTTTCATGATGATCCACCCGTAAACTGTTTTTACGCCATAGTCGCTGGTAAGGATGTATCGTCTTTCCCACTTGCGTATCATGTTTGCACCGGTAGCCGGTAAAGACCACAGCCTTGATATTCTACTTTTGAAATCGAATTCATACCAGGGACGTACTTTAATAAAGTCGACGTATTCACGGGCAACCGTTGCTGCATATGCATCTTCATCGGTCAGGCTACCGGAAGATAGCAAATAGGACATTCTTCCGAATACCTTTTCATAGCAAGTTCTCAAGGTATACTCCACCGTTGTGCTGACGCCGATAACCATGATCATAACATGATACCCGGTGTTGAACGTGTATTTATTTTTAATATGACCATAGACGGCTTTGTACGCCTGCCAGAACTGACCGATGTGCCCAAAGAACGGAAACTGGTCAGGTGTTTTTTTCCTTTCCGAGAAGATGGCAAATTCTTCGGGACTGTACACCAAAAACCATTCGGGATACGTCAGAAATGTCTGGTCGGCCGGACGTCTGTGTTCCGGTGGGCTTTTTACTGCGCTTGAATTTTCAATTGTTGTCGTTGAAACTTTCTCCATGGAATTTGATGATGAATAAAACATCATGACCGCTAAGCTTATCGTCGCGCTGATTGCGGTAAGAACGAGTAATTTTGTCATCTTATGGTTTAATGAACGCCATGAGTGTATTGAGAGAAGGATCTTTGTGTTGCAGAATTCGCTTGCCGGAATCGCTGAAGCCGAACTGCGCGAGGTATGTTGTCCATTCGTCGGCAGACTTGAACTTTTTAAAATCGTTGTGCTCAACTTCCCAGGAAATATCTGTACCAGCGTTGAAAACGGTGTGGACCAGTGAGACGAATGTGCTCATTTCCGGGGTCTTTACATCGTGATCGCGCAAGATGAAAAATCCTCCCGGACGCAGTGTGTTGAAAATTGATTTCACAAAGCCATCCAGAATATCCGGCGTGCAATGATGAAGGCCGATGTAGCACGTAATCATGTCCAGACTGTTTTCTGCAATTTCAGTTTGAGGAATGGGTCTGTAATTTTTTAGCGGAACGAACTTGCCGATCTTTCTTAACCGGCCGCGTTCCATAATGTCGTCGATCGAATTGCTGGCTGGTACATCGTGGATCAGGTAGATCGGCTCGTTCACTGTAACATGTTTTCGTAATTGAGAAATGTAGCGGCCAGTCGAGCCGATCTCGGCATATCCATTCAGTGTTTTTTTGTCGCCGATCAACTCCAGCGTTTGCCGCGCCATCTCCCTCTTTTGTTTTTTCAGTGCAGGAAGCGCGTATGTAAACGGCGCATGAAAAGGTTTAATGCCGGGCAATTGTTTAAAAACATATTTATAGATCGTTTCATCGTCGGGATATTTATCGCAGGCTTCCTGGATCAGGTGATGAAATTTTTGTTCAGGATAAAGATGAAAGATGTTTTCCAGGAAGAGATAGAATTTATCTTTCCATTCGGGTTTTGAATAAATCGCCTGAAATTCTGATTGAGCCATAATTTTTTTATAATTGTTTCAAAGTCGGTTTGTAATATTTATTCCACAATACATTTGTAAAGCGGAAGGAAGGATCCAGTTTATTTTTCAAGGCAAATAGTTCAGTAGCCTTTGGATATGCCTTGTGAAATTGTTCGGGCGTGGCATGCGGCTGGTACGGTAGATAATATGTTCCTTCACAACTCAGTACCGCATCGATCAACTCGCGCGTCCACTCGCCTACGGCTTGTTTTGCCTGGTCGTGTACGTCTTGCTTGTAGTAGAGCACAAACGCAAAAACTTCTTTCCGCGCCCAGGCCATTAACGAGCCGGCATCCGGATATGCATGACGCACCGAAATATTGATAACGTTGACTTTATATTTTTTGAGAATAGCACCCATTTTCGGAACGAATTCATCAAACTTTTCAATCGGAACAAAGTACTCCTGTAAAACAAAAGTACTCGTTTTTCGGGACGAAGGCTCCAGTTCTCCCACATCATACCCGGCTTCGTAGTTACGCCAGTGAACTTTCTTGTTTGAGTAAAGTAACGGTTCAATGATAAATTCTCTCCGCCATTTACCGGTGAGCGTTTCAGAGAACGCCCAATAAAAATACCGGTGAACCGGATAGGACTTTTGCAATGGCATTAATCGATAAGAATTGGTTACGGGTCGTTCTGTTTTGCGCCAGGTTACGGCACGTAGTCTTTTATAGGAGGGAGGATACAAGTCGGCATTGTGAAAAACTGTGTCGGCATCTGAGCGGATATTATTTTTGAAATACTCCAGGTACTCTTCCCGTTTCAATTTCTTTTCGTTTCGCTCCACGCGAATGTTATCCGTCAGATCCAGTTCGGCTTCAACGATAATACCCACACTTCCGTAACCACCGATGATACCGTAAAACAGTTCGGAATTTTTTGAAGGACTCGCTTCTGTTATCGTTCCATCGGCTAAGACAACGGATATGGATCGAACGGATAAAATTAGCGGCCCAAGGCCCATATAACGTCCGTGCGAATTAACACTGAGCGATCCCCCAACCGTAAAATTTGCATAGGTCTGCATGATCTTGATTGAAAGATTCTGATTGTCTATTGTGCGTTGAATATCGCACCACCGTACGCCACTTTGCACACGAATAGTTTTCTCCAATGCATTGAAACGAATGATTTTATTCAGCTTCCGCATGTCGATATGTGTACTTCCCGGACTTGACACCTGACCACCCATGCTGAATCTTCCGCCACCAATGGAGATCGGTCCGGTGGTTAATTTCATAATCCCAGAAACCTCGGCTACCGTTGTAGGTGTATAAACTTTTTCAACACGAACTGGATTGATCTGCGTTACGTCGTTAATGATGTGATCATCATCCGATGTAACAATACGATAATCCAGTAGTTCTATTTTTGGCGACTCCCCATATTTATTGCTTCCCGCCATGCCTTTTCGCAGAAGCAACTCCAGAAATACCCAGACTGGACCGACAACGGGTATCAATAAAAGCAAAAGATACTTTCCTTCTTTTCCGACATCGTGATAACGTTTTACGGACAAGGCCAAAATACTCCAGATAAAAGGAATGTATAAAAGGACTGAACTCCCGTTACCGGCAAAATTTTCCAACAGGAAATTCAGATTGAAGAAAAAACTCCATAGAAAAACAATTCCCAGAAAAAATGAAGCACGGCCAATCCGGCCACCAAATGAAAAGAATAAACCGGATAGTGTCATCGCAGAGCGTTAAAAACGGATTCCCAATATATTGGAAAAAATCTGTTTTGATCTTGAGTACAGTTTGAAAAAGTGCAATAATGTTATGATCAATTTGAAAGAATGTGATCCGTTATAAAGGTGGAAAACTTGTCCGTAAAGAGGGGATTGGGAAATAGCACGTGAATTACGTTTTTTGAGGATCATTCAGCCTTACTAATAAACGCTCATATCGATGAGGCGTCATGGCCACTTCAATTGTTTGAAGTACTTTTTCAAAAGCTTCTGCGGGAGCGTTTGTTTTTAGGGCCAAGAGCATGCCCAGGCTTTCTTCCTCTGTCTGCGCAGGAATTATATACTTTAACCAAATCAGAAGAATCGGAAATTTAATTCGTTGCATTGTATCGACTCTACTCTTGATCAACTCATCATCGGTGAAATGTTTTTGAAGCAGAAGTTCGGTCACCGTTTCTTCTTCATAAATATGTTCCAGGTATTGGCTTTGAAACAAGGAGAAATTCAGATAGTAAAAATGGATATCGTCTTTTGATTCATTTCCATTGAATTGCGACAATT
>JGI24890J29729_1001281_pt1 | contig 11740 bp, 24 predicted proteins | sample FreactcultureFD7_FD_29729 | JGI IMG/M metagenome (IMG submission 29729)
GGCGAATCACGACGCGCCAAGCATGAGGAAATGGCCAGCGTACCGAGCTTGGCAAGACTGGAATGGTGGGCCGACGAGCCCCGCGATCTGGGAATGGATGATGGGATGGCCAATCGACTGGACCGACTGCGAGCCCTCGGTAACGGGCAGGTTCCCGCAGTGGTGCGCCTCGCATGGGAGACCCTGAGATGAGAACTGAGAACGCAAGTTCGTGCAGCGGACCGAATGGGGACCTTGACCTAAAGAATGGGTTGCGTGTTTGGAGTCTCTGGAATAAAGGAGTTCATGAGTATACAGGAGAGCTAGTGCTAGCTCTTGCGCATACTTGGATAGATGCGAGACGAATGGGCGAAGCCTATTTCATGGCACTCGATTACAGCAGCATAGACGGAGAATTATTCGATGAGGGGACGACTATTAGCGCGAACAGGAAAGTCCTCGCTAAGGGAAAAGAGGGCGATTATCTCGTCTTCACAACTACAGGAGCGGTCTGTTGCGAAACAATTAGGAGGGGAGAGGGTCTCAGGCTCTGGGTCAAAGACATGGGCAAAGGGGGATGTGAAGACTCCAGACCTTCTGGTGGAGTGCAAGAGAACGGACAAGCTAACTTACCGACTAAAGCTAAGCGAGCTACAAAAAATAACAGTGGAAGCACTGAAGGCCGGAAAAATACCAGTAATGGTAGTGGAGATTCACGGTCACTTTTTTGCAATAACAAGGCTTAAGGATTATAACTATGGCATTCGAGATGAAATTGAGCGGGAAGAAGCCCTCGAAGAGTGAAGAAGAATATTCTGAGCTCTTGAAAGAGAAGCCACCTTCTCTCTCTGGTATTATAGATGAAGTTATTGCTAGGAAAAAAGAGAAGCTTCACTACTTTCGACCGTCTATGCTCCATGGGTGTGACCGGCAGAATGTGTTTCATTATGTGCACGCCCCTAGGGAGTCTAAGAATTGTAATAATAGGTTAGTTAGAATACTAGATACAGGTACGGCAATTCACCGTCTACTCCAAGGTGACTATCTAGCAGATACTCTGGATTATTGGTTTGCTCCTGAAGTGTGTATCTACAAGAAGATAAATGGTGCTTGGGTAAAGGGCTCTTCAGACGGGACTATGATTCGTAGGTCTGACCTATACCGGTTTGGTATTGAGATTAAGACTATTAATACAGATGAATTTAAGAAGCTACAGGGCCCTAAGCCAGACCACGTTAAGCAGGCTTCCCTGTATGCAAAGTGCCAAGGTCTGTACTGGATATCTATTCTATACTTTGATAAGAATAACCAGAACCTAAAAGACTTTGCTGTCCCTTATAACGAAGCTCATTGGCTTGAGATGAAAGAGCGTATAGGAGACTTGTACGGATTCGTTAGTAGGAAAGAGTTACCGGCATTTAACCCAGCTACATGTGATACGACTTTTTGTGAGTATGTAACTCATTGCGGAAAGAAGGGGGCCCCAGTCTAATGAATATTGAAGAATCTAAACTAGTTGGGTCAGTCCCAATGTCAGAGTTTATAGAGGCTCTGGTAGAAGTACTGGCGAAGATTGATGCGGCGAAGAAAGCCTCAGGAGACCCAAAGCTTCTTGAACTCTCTGTTTCTCAATTCACTGACTTGGCTGTTGAGCACCTCAAGAGTCGAGCTATGATGTCTGGGGCAGCTGAGGCCAGAATCAGCGAGCAAGTATTAACTGATTGGCAGGCTATTCGCCCTGACATTCAGGCTGTTACTCAACCCTTCCGGGTGAAGAATGTGGCAGAGGCCCATTCCTTGGGCGACAACCTAGCTAAGACCTTCGCTCCTGGGTTCAGTGGGCAACTGCTAGTCATTGTAGCGGTAGCTCATCCTGATGGCTCCTACGGCACTCTATGATTAAGTTTCATCGGGCCAAGGCTAAGAGGGCAGCTGTGCCTAAGGCAGCCATCACTGGATATGTCCAGAAGCGGCTTGAGGAGCTTCAGGTACAACTCCCAGCAAGACCGATGAAAAATGGTGAGCCATTGAGTCCTAGACTGCCTGGGGACTTGACTGCGTTGAACGACATAAAGCTAGGGCAGCTCTATTCCGAGTTCTGTACTGTCGCACAATGGGCCAAAGCGCAGTTAGCTGTTCTTAGTGTAGAGAAGTCTATTGCTAAGTATGCTGACAGGCTTCTCAGGTCACAGACACACTTAATTAAAGAAGGTACTGTACCAGACAAGGCAGCTCAGGTAGAATCTGACTCCGAGGTTGTTAAGGTTTACATAGATTGTCTTAAAACAGAAGGTGTAGAAGCGATTACAGCAGCAGTCTTGGATGGCTACATTATTGGCAAGGATGCTTGTTCAAGGGAGCTAACCAGACGGCAAGCCGTAGGCGAATTGAATACACTGCAAAGGTAGATATGGACCACGATTCGCTTTTCCCTTTAGATAAAGTATTCGCTCACGCTGTTGTAGATTATAGAGTTTGCAATAATACTGAAGTTAAGTCTCTTGCTACTGCCATTCTTAGGCTGTTTGAGGAAGGGAAAGCCGTAGCCCTTAACTGTATTGGAGCCCAGGCGCTCTCCCAGGCAGTTAAAGCAGCTACTGTAGCTAATGGGGAACTAGCTCAGCAGGGTAAAATGGTCATCATGACAGCAGCGTTTGCGAATAAGACTATTAAGGACAGGAATAGTGGAGAAGGTATTGAGATGACCACTATTCGTCTACTTGTTGGAAGAATACCTTTGCTAATACCATTTGGAGGGTGATATGGGGAAGTTCAGCCGAGATAAGGGAGCCAGAGGAGAGAGACAACTGGTCGCTGATTTAAGAGAGGTTTTCCCCGAATTCGAAGTTAAGAGAGGACTAGGGCAAGCCCGTGGCGGAGAAGAAGTCCCAGATATTGCAGGTATTCCTAACTGGCATATAGAGTCTAAGTGCGGGAAAAAGCAAAATCCAAGGGCTGCTTTAGCTCAGGCAATAGCGCAAGCTAAAGAAGGCTACACTCCCGTAGCAGTGGTTAGGGATGACCATAAAGAACCTTTTGCCCTCTTACTTTGGGAAGATTTTTTACAAGTACTAAAATGTCTAGATTGGAAGAAATACAATGAGCGAACAATTACTGTACGTAGCCGGAGGGGACGGAAAATATTACCTGGAAGTGCCGCGACCTGACGGAGAGAACGACTATGTTCCAGCAGAGCCTGGATTAGCTATGACTCCACTTCCTAATGGGAAGTATATGGCAGTGAAAGACCAGGCAGAGGCCCAGAGGCAGCACGAAGGTGACAGCCATCTCCGTTACTTCGACAATCTTGATAAAGCCTCCAAAGGGGACCCTGCTGCTATTAAGCAGGACTTTAAGAGACAGAAGATTCTTGAGAGGAAGTTGAACCAGATGGTTGTCGACATGGTTATGCCTTGTGGGCCTAACGTCGAGACAGTCAAAGACGAGAAGTTTATGTCTCTTATGGCTGAGTATCAGCTTGCTGTTAAAAAGGGGGAAGCCAAGAATTGTGATTTCCAGCCCCTTTCTACTTATCAGCATAAACTAACCACTAAGAGCGGCGCTGTTATTCGCCCTGTTTTTCAGGGTGAAGTTGGAATGATGGGCTCTAAGATTATTTGCCTAGAAGCTGGTTATGGTACTGGTCTTATCCAAGTAGTCGGTAAGTAGGGAAATTAATCATGCCTTGTAATAATTGCGGTCCGATACAGGACCGAGTGGCACAGCTTAAGCAAGTTTCTACTGCGGTAACTCATGCTCATGAGATGTTGGCTAAGTTATATGAGTCTATTGCAGAAGATTTCGAAGCAGAAGAAAAAGAGCAGTTTCTTTCAGCAGCTAAAGTACAGAGACGACTAGCAGAAGAGTCTGCTCAAATAGTGGTTCCAGACTTTGCGGGAGAATAGAATGGCTAGATATAGATATATAGTTAATAAGACTTGTGAGTTTGAAGCATTGCATGTGATTCAAGGGCTCTCAGAGAGGCACCCAGAGAGCCAGCTTCATGGGCATAAGTTTACACTAGATATTACTCTTTCTACATTCGACTTGGACGAAGTGGGGATGATTCTTGACCCTCTGGTATTCGATTCACTGCAAGCAAAGGTCAATAGGGCGACTGACCTAGGTAAAATTCTAGCCACTAACCCTACTGTAGAACTACTAGCTAAGTACTTTATGGACCACATGAACTTGGTTTTATTGAATGCAGAGGCTCAAGACGAAGTTCGGGTCGAGAAAGTCACAGTTACTGCTGACGGCATGTCTGCAACAATAGAGATTGTTCCATGAAGTTAGCTGCTTTTGATAAGCCAGTTTCTCAGAGAATAGGCTGTCCAGGGGTCCTCTGCGGTATTCCAACAGTCTGTGTTAGCTGTTTTGGATGTAACGCGGAGTGTGACTTATGTAATACCGCAGGTGTGTGGGCAGAGCACGCCCCTACAGTAGATGTAAGTGTCGAAGATATACTTACTAAAATGAGGGAACCTCGTCTAAGTCATGCGTTTATTGGAGGTGGTGACCCTATACTTCAANTAAATGAAGTACTAGACTTAGCTCAATCTCTTAGAACTGAGTGGATGGATGAGGGAGGTTGGAGATTTGGGATGCACGTTAGCCTGGCTACTCCGGCTTTAATTTTTGATGAAGCAGTAGCTCGTCATGTTGATATGCTGTGTCTCCACCCCAAATTGAGTAACTGGAATGAAGACGTTATCCGGTCTTACCTACAGAGCGTAATGAGCCGGCCGCAGAGACAGGCACAGGTTACTGTAAATTGTGGCTGGGACGCGGATAGCGTGGTCACCGCTATCGATAGGCTCTACCGACTATTTTCGTGGGCAGACTCTGTAAATATATCGGCAGGAAAAGTTGTGCATTTAGGGCTTCAACCCGAATATTCTCTTGGACCTAGGGCAGAGGATTGTGTAATAGAGGAGCTTGAGAAGTGGATGCGGAACTCTATAAGCGGTCACCTCTACCCGCCAATTCGAGTGCTATCTCAGACGTATCCGGGGCACTAGACCACAGACTATTTTTATTAATAAACAGTTGACTAGGTAGATTGTCTGAGTTACAACTAAGTCACCTGTTAGATAAATCAGGGAATAAAGGAAATAAAATGGCTAAAAAGAAGATTGTTAAGAAGCCGGCTGCTGAGGCGGCCAAGAAGGTGGAAAAGAAGGCAGAAAAGAAAGTCGTTAAGCAGATTGTTAAGAAGACTAAGACGATTGCTCCTCCTCCACCTGTTGAAGAGGAGGATAACGAAGTTGAGGAAGAGGCTACTCCGAAGGTTAAGCGAACACGCCGACCACGAGGAACGCCTCCGCCGATTAAGCTAGTGACTGAGCTATCTAGCAAGACGGTTAAGCTGATTGAGCAATTGGATAAAATTGAAGCTCGACTTGCTACGGATAAGGCGGCGTTCAAGGCTGGTCTTATTCAGCTTCGTGACGAAGACCTTGGTGGCGTGAAGTCGTTCGTTCACCCTACCCGCGGTGAAGTGACTATCATGGAGTCAAAGGTCGGTCGTATGTATTGGCGCATTAAGCCGCAAGGGCCTGGAGAAGACGGCGCGGCAGCAATGAAGGAAACCTGGGCAGCAAAGAAAGCAGCTAAGGAAGCTGGTCTGCCTTGGCCTCCGTCTGAAGAGAACGAAGACTCGGAAGACTGATGAAACAGGAGGGGAGGAGAGATTGGGTAGTTGCTGCTACCATTGTTCGCCCCTCGTACGTTCGAGCGTTTAAGGAAGAGCACACTAATGTTTATTGTAGTGTGCTCAATGTGAAGAGTTCAGAGAATAATCTAAAGAATATCTGTTTAAAGTATGGGGGCAGAACTACTTGTTCTAGGTGCATCAATTGCCTGCAAAATAAAGGCGTAGAGATGCACCATTACTATGATTGCCCCTCTAATAGGAGTTTGAAATTGGCNTACACGAAAGAATCGTTGAAGGGTAAGTCCATCAGTGAACTTCGCACGCTTGCGAAGGCTGCTGGCTTGAATCCGAGCGGCAAGAATGCTGCTGATATCGTTATCGAATTGGTTAAGAGCGGAGCAGAGGTTGTGGAAGAGGTGGAAGACAAGGCCCCTACTGCAAAAAAGACCTCTAAAAAGGCGGCTGTTAAGGAAGAAGTTGAGGAGGAAATTTCTGAAGAGACTACCACTGCTGATAGTCTAGTCACCGTTTATGCCGTGATTGCAGCTATTGCTAAGAAGATTGGGGCACCTGACCTTATCCCCGCTTTCTGGACTAGCGAGATTAAAGAGGCTAAGCAGGTAGCCGGCACTAAGGAAGCTCCGGAAGAGGAGGCGGAAGAGCCAGCTGAGTCAGAAGATGAAGATGACTCGGATGACGATGAGGAAGAAGACGCTGAGGTTGATGAATTCGATGAGTCTAAGCTTGCAGCAATGACTCTTTCAGAGCTTAAAGAGGCAGCTGCTCGTATTCATAAGGACCCTGCTATCATTAAGAAAGCCGGAAAGAAGCGGATTGATGTTGCCACTACGTCAGCTCGAGAGCTCCGAGGCCGCATCAAGGCGTATCTTAACGATTATGCTGAGGTAGTTGAAGATGATGAGGAGGAAGAAGAGGAAAAGCCTGTTTGCCCGTCTTTCATCAAGGTTGGGGCTAAGGTTAAGTTTAACTCTAGCGAAGATGAGGATGAGCCTGAATGGGTTATCGGCAAAGTGACGAGTGTCGATAATGATGAGGGAACATGCGACATTGAAGTTGATGATGAGGAAGCGCAAGTTCCATGGGAGAGTGTGAAAGAGCTTGCAAAGAAGGCAAAAGCAAAGTAAAAGAATAGCTCAAGGCAGCCTGTGTGATGTGCCTGCTCCCTCCCCTCGGCTGGATTCCGTACAGGCTGCCTTCTTTTTATTACACCCTCAGCGCCTCTGTTTTCATGCGTAATTCTGAGGGTGCTCTTTTGGGGGATATATGACTTCTGTATTTTTCTCAGATACTGAAGTGGGTAAATATACCCAGATTCTACTAGATAATGGCGTAGACTGCTTTGCTTGGAACTTCTATTGGATTAATAGAAATAGAAAGTTTGGCTCAGTTTATAACATTCAGGATGAGTTACCTTATGGTAGATTTATCCTATCTCCAGGTACCGGTTCATTCCTTTATAAGAATGAGGGGCAGCCAGAATCCGAAAAGTTGAGACTGTGGGATAGCTACTTAAAGAGTTATCTACAGTATATTAATGAGACTTGGTTTCGCTGGTCAGTGATAGGGGAACCTGACTTAGACGAATTGGTGCCTTTGCCTGTGATAGATGGGTGGAGGAATGAGATGATTGCGCAATGGCCCCATGCCAAGATTGCCCCTATATGGAGAGAGAGCAGGGGATGGGCAGTTTGGGAAGGGTACCTAAAAGACCCTAGGATAAAGGCACTGTCCGTAGATTCGAGTGTTACAGATATAGGAGTCCAACAGAAGCTAGTACACTCAGCGCATTCTGTAGGGAAGTCTGTCCACGGGTTTAGGCAGTCTAAGGCAGACAGGCTAATAAATAATGTCCATTGGGATTCTGTGTGCACCCCATCTTGGCTTGATGGAAAAAGATACGGAACTCTCTACATTTTTCAGGGAAGTAGATTTATTCGGCTCTCTAAGTCAGGAAGAGAAGGGAAGTCGGAGAGGTCTCTCTACAGGAAGCACTTCAAAGCCATTGGGGTTGATTGGAGAGCAATTGAGAGGGGAGACATGGAAGAGATTGTTAAAGCTAACATACTTGCATGGCGCAGATTATCTGATAGACTACAAGAGATAAGAAAAAGGCAGGAGAGAACTGCTGATACTTTTAATTTAATAAGGACAGACACAAGTGGAGAATGACCAGAAAAAGGGTCTCACAGCTAGCATGAGGGAATTGCTTTTAGAGCGAGACCCAGAACTTCTTGAGAAAATTGATAGTGTAGTCAGTAGAGTGAATAAGTTTAATATTCCTTCGGTTAAGAAAGAAAACAAGTCAGATGGTAACGCTAACTCTAGTAATAGTCTCGCTAGCAATACTGACAGTAAATAACATATTTTTAAATAGGCAACTTATCCTCCTATCTGAATGTTCCAGAGGGCTGTCAGCCACAGATGACATTCAAAGGTCTATTATATCTACCCTGTCAGACAGACTACACAAACTTGAGAATGTGGGGGTAAAGGAGCGGCCAAAGTCAAGATACTTGGAAGCAATGGAGCTGTTTTGTGAGCGATTCGAATTGTCGGAGCTTAAACACCCAGAAGGATTTGTAGAGCCCACTTCAGTGCAAGTGGAGAAAGCATTAGACCTACATCAGAAGTTCGTTGAAGAGCAAAAGAAGCGGCTTCGGGAACAACGGGAAAAGATAGCTGAGGCTCACTGTTCGGGAGACCACTCATTGTGTGGCCCTGACTGTTTGGAGCGTCCTGTACTGGAGCTAGACCCAAAGACAGGGTTACCTGTAAAAGAGGGGTAATGTGGGTAGTGAGACCTGAGAAGGGGGTCTGTATAGTCTGTGGCCAGGTCATTGATAAGCATATAGCCGGGCTACGGTCAGAGATAAGGGCTGTATGCACGTGTGGAGTAGAGGGGCCAGCCCATTACCCTATGTGTGTTCCTGTAAAGAAGTGTACTTGCAAGAAATGTAAAATAAATGACACCAATCGAACGAGCGAGAATAGCAGTAGATAAGGCAGTGGCTGAATCAGTCTTGGAGACTGACAGAAACGCAGCTCACGGCACAGCATTACCTATCTACAGGAAGGTAGCTGTGCCTATTGTGGCCGAACAGATAGAAGCGGCCCAGAACCAGATTGAGAAAGAGCAGTATATAGTTCTCTGTCAGCTATCTAGATTGGCTGTGAAGCTCTATGGGAATGACTCTTGCTGGCTAGAAGCAGGGGCTGGAGGAGTAGCCGTCTCCTTTAACTTATGTATGTCTTACGACGGCAATAGGCATACGCGACCTGTGCCAGCTAGCTACATCTATCTTTTCGATTTCTTGGAGGCAAAATGATTGCGCCACGTTACCGAGTAGAGTCAGGCAACAATAAGGTGTGGGAAGCTCGAGCTAAGCAGCTGGTTGACTGGCTGGGCGACCGAAAAATGACTTCGGCCGACTTGGTTAAAGAAGCTGCTCAAGAGTTTCATATAACCCCAGACATTATTCGTAACACGCTAGCATGGGCCGAGAAGTCTCTATTAATTGAGAAAAATGGGGTCTGGAAGCAGCTAGATAACAGGCTAGTTTCGGTGAAGAAGCTGCTTTCTACTGCTAATTCTAGTATTTCAGAGAAAAGTGAAGAAGTAGCTTGACTAGTGTTTGAGATAGAGTAGATTGAACTTACGAGGTGAGCAAATGGAAGACCAAGAAGACTTTGACCAATATGAAATTAATGAAGTAGAACCTGGCTGCTGTGGTCATACTCTTGACCAGTGTGAGTTTATCCGTCGTCGCCCTTTCTCTGACGGAGAGTGGCATGAAGAGCTAGCCTGTCCTACATGCGGAGAGCTCGTTTGTGGAAAACAGATAGATGAAGATGACTTGGATGACGATGACGTTGATGCTTGGTGGGCTGACCTTGCCAGAGTGTCTAGAGGGCATATTACTATTTATGTTACCCCGGGAAGACTTGCTCTTACTACGATGGGAATTACAGCAGCAACTGACCTGGGCTCAATGAGTGAGTTTGTGCGCGCTCTCGCTGGGTGCATGGGAGAGCTAGAGAATGGTTTCGCGTCTATGAGGTTCAGCTAATGAAAGAGCATAGCCTCCCAACAGACGAACAGCTTAGTAAAGTCCACGAGGACTTGAATTCTCTCTTAAAGGAGCATGAGCCTATAGTTGAGGATAATATTAACCACCCACCTCACTACAATCAGCACCCTACAGGCCTAGAATGCCAGTTATTCAATTTGAATCTTCCTTATCCGCTAGGCTGTGCTGTTAAATACTTGTGGCGGGCAGGAAAGAAGAAAGGGTCTTCTAGGCTGGAGGACCTACAGAAAGCTGCCTGGTATCTAGAAAAATACCAGGATGGCGCTCCTACCCCTTGCCCCGAAGAGGTCGAAGCAGTTGTTCGTCATCCAGATACTTGTAAGCACTTATCGGCACTTCTATGGGAGCTCTATCAGCCAGTAAGATACGATAAGAGTGCTATTCCGGATATTTTGATAAACATCGGTAAAGACATTCTAAGTCTCAGTAATGGAGAAATTAAGTCTCCTATCCTTCTCCCCGACTGGGCTCCCGAAGTATCCCAGGAGTTGAAGGAAGCTCCTACGAATACTAACCCCTGTAACCATGGGTGCACATTCGATAAAGACCAGTGCAAAGGCCTAAGTGCTAAACAAGTTAGGCAGAAGTATCCCAGATTTGAGGGGAAGTGTGAGACCTGTGGTTATGATGGAATCTATTACGATAGTTACGCACACTACATATATGGGGACTGGTGATGGAAGACTGCGCTAAGGATACTATTCTTAAGGTAAGTAAATATCATGAAACCAAGTAGGCTAGACTTGCAGCAAGTGTTTCTAGATGCCTCTGCTAAGTACTTTGGTAGTCTTAAAGAGTGGACGAATAAGGCCCATAGTGTTCCTCCAGGTGTGCTTTCTTCTAAGTTACAGGAACTTGAAGAGGCTAAGCAAGCAGCCCGAGTTGCTTACGACCAGTGGGCCAGCCGGTAGACTTCTATGGACTCAATTATCTCTTGTATAAAATTCGTAGTTGAGGCTATAGCTTTTATGTTTTTTAGCCTTGGCATCGTAGCATTCTATGCTATTATCAGGGAGATAAGGCTTAAGAAAGCAGAGAACGCAGCAAGAGATGAGAAATTATGGAAAGCATTCCTAGACTACGATAAGGCTCAAGTTAAAAAACCCCCAGTAGACACAAAACTAAACTAATGAAAAAGTGTATCACAACGGGAAAGCAGTACTTGGAAGGGCGCATTTTAGAGCGTAATGGCAAGTATTTCGTTGAAATCGTCCGCTGTATTTGGTGTAATGGTTTGACGTTAGCTCCTCGTTCATACACGTGTTCCTGTGGTCGCGAGAACTACCCTAACCCTCAATTAGTACCGTTAGGTGAGGCGTTTGACCCAACTAAAATAAGCTAAATAGAAACTGTGCATGGTGCCTGGGGAGAGCTCAGGACGGGGTTGGTTTTTGTCCCTCATGAAACACACAGTTTCGTACTTTTATTAGATGTGGAATTTATGGAAGATATATCTTTTATACATTACGTAGCAGAAACCTTGATGATTTCTGTATTATGTATAATACTATGGTTAGCACTAGGAGATGGGAACAGACGAATATGAAGCTCAATCGAAGACAACGCAGATTACGAAAAGCAGGTCGAAAAAGTACTAACCCGCACCCTCCGCGCGCTGCAGAAAGTGGGGGTTAAGTGAGAGCCCGGCCATTTCACAAGATGCTCCAACAATTGGAGCAGATCTGGGCGTCGAAGACGATCCGCCGCACTAAACGAGCCCAGAGGCTTTATGTCCGGTGGTGCCTAACGGAGGTGTATAACGACGTAACTTTAAGTTGCCTAGATCGAATGGGGTACGCGCGAGGACTTTACGACTATTTCAACGGGTGGACGCCGTAATGACCGCAAAAACACCAGAAGAGATGTGGGAAACCATTATGCAAGGGGTATTTAACCACCAAAATACATACAAGGCTAAGTCCGAATTTCTAGATTGGGCGGCAAAGAGGGAAGCTGATTCTTCTTATGTAATAAACCAATTGGGTACTTATGGCTA
>JGI24890J29729_1001282_pt1 | contig 11739 bp, 7 predicted proteins | sample FreactcultureFD7_FD_29729 | JGI IMG/M metagenome (IMG submission 29729)
TAATGTGGCCGACACGATCAATACAACACTGGGCTCGTATAATCCAAGGCAAGTCGACCGTGATTATTACAATGGCTTTACCACCGAAGCAAGATTATTACATCGCTATCAACTCAGAGGAATGAGGAGCACGATTGCAGGAGGATTGCGATATTTTAATGAAACGACAAAACGACGTCAAAAAGGAAAAGGTACTACGGCAAGTGATTTTGATTTCAGCCTCACCGGGCCTTATGGAATCGATCTGAAATTCAATACGGTCAATTATGCTGTCTTTGTTGAAAATACGTTTCAGCTTACTCAAAAATTTTCAATAACACCCGGGTTCCGTTACGAAGTGATCAACTCTCAATTGGATGGCGTCATCAATAATGCCACTTTTCCGGTGTCGTATAAAGGGAATAGAACTTTTCCGTTGTTTGGCGTCGGTCTTCAGTATCAGGTCACGGATCACAGCCAATTTTATGGGAATATATCGCAGGCCTATAGACCTTATTTGTATGCTCAAGTCACACCCGCTGATCAACTCTCTATTATCGATCCAAACTTGAAGGACAGCAAAGGTTACGATATCGACGCAGGATATCGTGGACAGCTTTTAAACATAGTAAACTTTGATGTGAATGGGTTTTATCTCTTCTACGGAAATAAAATCGGAAATGTGGTTATGAAGGATAATAAAAACAATCCATACCTGCTCACGACAAACATCGGTAATTTTGTATCCAAAGGTGTTGAAGCATACGTTAACATCTCGCTTTGGAAACTGGTTACTGGCGCAAATCACAACACGGATATTCGTGTGTTCAATTCTCTCGCCTATACACATGCCCGCTACACCACGGATTCCATCGCGCCATTGACAGGAAAAGAAAAAAATGTTCGACTGAAAGATAACTATGTTGAAAACACACCTGAGTGGAACAACCGTGCCGGTCTTGAGTTTCAACATAAAGGATTTACCTCCACTGTACAAATGAGCTATGTTAGCCGGCAGTTTAGCGATGCTCAAAACACTTCTTCAATAAGTACAGGTGTTGTTGGCGTCATACCATCGTACACATTGTGGGATTGGTCGTTTAACTGGAGTTTTATGAAACTGTATCATGTCGCTGGAGGAATCAATAACATCACTGATGCCCGTTACTTCAGCAGGAGAATCAATATGTACCCGGGTCCGGGAATATTGCCGGCCGATGGAAGGACGTTTTATGTCACTATCGGATTTAAGATTTGATTTGTTGATCCATCTCATAAAAAAAAGTGCAACCATGGCACGGAGTATTAAGATGTGCCGCTAAAGAAAGCGCAGGCCGTGCTTGAAAAAAACAAGTTTAAAACTTCGCCGGCGAAGTTTTAAACTTGTTTTTAATGCTTTGTTTCTTTTAAAATTCACTTGTCCCAGCACACATCGGCATAACCGTCCATAGTGAGACGATCATAGTACAATCCGTCTGGTACACTTATCCATAACCTAAAAAGAATATGTCAACCCGACGGTACTTCTGAAAGACATATTCGTTTGTCCTGCGTACATATCCTGTTTAACAGGAATAAACGCCATGGCATTAACACCAAACTTTCCATAGAGCAAATTAATTCCTGCTGTTGCATTCAGGTTATAGCCGTTACTATCCTCTACTTCCGAACCGGCGTATGTGTTGATCACGTTATGTTGATAATTAACGCCGGCACTTGGCTTGATCTTCAATGCTTTCGCTGTGATCGTATAGTAATATGCTGAATTAATATACGTGCGGTTTCCAAATTTATAATCCTGCTGATTGGCGCCATTGATCCGGTAGGCAAGATTGGTTACAATGCCACTCTTATTCCACATCACATTATGTGTAAGATTAATGATGTAATCAACACTTCCGGTACCTGGCTGAGAATTAAAATCCCCCATATTAAAATCCTGGTTCGCTACATTAACCTGGTTTACACCGGTTGGCAATTTAATTCCACCGCCGACAAACAAATCATTTCTAACAGTGATCGATTCGCTTTTGCTTAACCGTGAAGAGCTTAAAATGTTATAGTTTACCAGAACCATCATATCGCCGAATCCATTCGACGCTGTTATTCCGTCATCACTTTCTTTACGATTAAAGAGATAGGGAAGAAATGCCATGACCTGAAATTTTTTAAAATTATAACCGCCCCACAGTTCGGTAACCTTATAATAATCATGACTGTATTGCCCGGCATCTGTACTGAGCCTGGATGTAAACCGTGATGAAGAGTATCGAACGCCGAAAAAACCTTTGTTGAAGGTGGGAAGAATGCCGATCTGAAAATTGTTATTGCCGCAACCGCAGATCTCGCAGGCCTTGGAGGTTGTTGTAGCGATAACGCAAAGTATCGCCATTACTAAAAATGACTTGATCATTTAAAAATAAATTAAGGGTTGAAGAAAAATAGAAAAAATTATACCTGACCGGAATGGTCGGATTTAAAAAAAAATCAACCCAGGGGAGGATGAAATATGTCAACGTGAGGCCTTAAATAATTTACTATCTGAAAATACCCATCGGTTTTGAGTTCAATAAATGCAGAAAGAAAAGAGAGATCGGAAGATTCTGCTGGCGCAAAGAGAATTATCTCCTCTGCTTCAGGAATACCGCCAGGTAAATGGCCGGAGTCTTCTTGCTGAATACTGAGTCCTTTATTAAAATCGTAATCACTGCTACAAATCGCGATCGGAATTTCAGTGATAAATCCGATCTGATAGGCAATCGCATTTCTGTTCTCATACAAATAAGAAAGAAATCCAAGACGGCTGGCGCAATGCACGATCATGCATAGAACAATCACCAGACTTGCCATCTTTTTTATCACGCCGAAAGATAGTTAAAAGGTTAATAGTTAAAAGTAAAATGTTACTATTTCTACTTTGTCATATTTTGATTTTATACGGTTTAAAGAATAGGAGATAGGATTTAGAAGTTAAAAGATAAGCAACCTAAAAAACAAAGCGTTAGCGGCAGTGTTAAATACTATTACCTTTTGACGATTAACAATTAACTTTTAACCATTATCTAAGTCGCCCAGGCTTTACCGACTTGTGCCAGGGGTACGCATCCTTTATAAGGTCCCGGTACAGGATTGTATTGTAACACCTCCGTAGCGCCAGGCTGACTGGTAAAGAACCCTAGCAATGTAAGTTCCTTTATTTTTAATATAAACGGTTTCTCCGCTCCACTTCCCGCGTTCCACCACCCGGTCGCTCCGTCGTTTTTATTATTTACCAGCGCAGCATCGTGGTGTTTCTTTACCAACGCTACCTGATCGGAATGATTACAATCGGCAAAAGAATCGCCATATGTTTTCCTGGCATCGTCGTCAAATTCGGCGATACCTTTCAAAAATTTTTCCTGTTCGCCTTTGCTGTATACTTCTTTCAACATGCTATCGATAAAACCCGGCACGCCCGCATCTTTTGCTCCAGGGGTAGAGGTCTTTGGTAAAATTATTTCGGTCAGTTCGCTTACGAGCCGTGCCTGATCCTGGTTAAAAAAATCAGGTTTATAGGTCAGTTCGGGAGATGCTTTACATCCGTTTAAAACGCCTGTTAAGGCTGGCGCCGAAATCACATAACCCAATGCCAGTGCTGCTTTTTGAATTGCTTCTCGTCTATTCATAATTTAAATTTTTAATCATCCCCAGCTTCTTGATCCGAGGTAAATTGTCTTCAGAGAAATTCCAGCATGTTCACAAATTTCTTTTCTTCAATTCTTTAACTGCAAAATCCACGGCACGCGCTGTTAGTGCCATATACGTAAGGGAAGGATTTTGACACGCCGATGATGTCATCGCCGATCCGTCGGTTACAAATACGTTAGGGACTTCATGCAGCTGATTCCATTTGTTGAGAACAGATGTCTTCGAATCTCTACCCATACGTGCCGTACCCATCTCATGAATGCCTAACCCCATGTTATTAGGGGCATCGAACATTTTGACATTTTTAAATCCCGATGCTTCCATCATTTCTGCAGCAGACTCCTTCATATCCTTTCGCATAATTTTTTCGTTCTGCTTCCATTCTGCATCGATGTTTAATGTGGGCAGGCCATAAGCATCTTTCTTATCCTTGTTAAGGGTTACCTGGTTTTCATAGTATGGTAAGCATTCTCCAAAACCTGTGATACCAAGCTGCCATCCCCCTGGCTTTGTCAAAGAGTTTTTCAAATCTTCCCCAAAAGACAATTCCTGTACGCCTCTCATCCAATCCTCACGACTGGCGCTGCCCTGGTAACCGAAACCGCGAATGTAGTCGGTACGTTTGTCGTTCCCGACATTGCGAAAGCGGGGAATGTATATTCCATTGGGCCTTCTCCCGATATAATATTTATCATCGAATCCTTCAAACTCTCCATCCGCTCCTGCCCTGTATTGATGGTCCATCAGATTGTGTCCGAGTTGCCCGCTGGCATTCCCCATGCCATTGGGAAACCGTGCCGAAGTTGAGTTTAAAAGAATGAGTGTACTGCCAAGCGTAGAAGCATTCAGGAAAATTACATTGGCATAAAAATCAATTTCTTCTTTTGTCTCCGCATCCAACACTTTTACGCCGACCGCTTTTTGTTTTTTCTCGTCATAAATAATGGAGTGTACAATCGAGAATGGCCTCAACGTCATATTGCCTGTTTTCATCGCTGCGGGCAATGTCGAAGCATTACTGCTAAAATAAGCTCCATAAGGGCAACCTCGTTGACAAAGATTTCTGGATTGACAAACTCCTCTGTTGTGATCGTGCGCCAGTGGCGCCGTAACGTGTGCTACCCGGCCGATCGTTATTTTTCTTCCATTGAATTTTTCTGCGACCTTGTCACGAAAAACTTCTTCCACACAATTTAACTCCATCGGTGGAAGAAATTTTCCATCGGGAAGTTGAGGAAGGCCTTCTGGTTGTCCGCTTACGCCGATGTACGATTCAACGTAGTCGTACCAGGGTGCAAGATCGGCATAGCGGATGGGCCAGTCTACCGCGATACCGTCTTTAGCATTCGCTTCAAAGTCGAGATCCGATAAACGATACGATTGTTTTCCCCAGGTGATGGACCTTCCGCCGACATGGTTACCTCTTATCCAATCGAATGGCTTGATTTCGGTATATGGATTTTCAATATCATTAACGAACCAATGCCTGTTCGCAGGTGTGATCCAGTGCGTGCGTGACTGTATCGGAATCGATTTTAATTCTTCCAGAGAAAGATTATCGGCATGCTCAAGCTGCCAGGGGTCTTTCGTCATGGTGGGATAATCTTTAACATGCTCCACATTCCTTCCGCGTTCCAGCACAAGGGTCTTCAATCCTTTTTGGGTTAGCTCTTTTGCCGCCCATCCTCCGCTGATGCCGGTGCCCACCACAATCGCATCATAGGTATTTTTCTTTTGCGCCTCCGTGTTCAGATTCATGAATAAAATTTACCCGATCAAGATACTATTTTTCTTTATATCGCAGTACTACATGTTAATGATTTGATAATGTTATCCTAAGAATCTATATCTCCTGTTAACGATCAACTATTAACGAATAACTTCTTTCAATGAAAAATAATCTTTTGCGACTTGGTGAATAGGAACAAAGGTAAACATGACAAAGTAGGTTAAGCTTTAATCAACGTGATCTGAAATTATATTTTATCTTGAAATTATTCGCGGATGTTTTTCTACACTGCTCATCATCTTAAAAATTACGCGATCAATTTGTACCGGATAAATAATGTAAAATTTTGATGGCTGTATTATTCTTTGTTTTTTGTTAATATCAATCACTAAAATAAAAAATATGAAAAAAATATCCTTACTCATCCTGTTGGTAATACTGGCATGGTCGTGCGAAGACCGCAGTGTTTCCGAACCCACTTCATTTCAAAGAAATGCTACGGATGTATCGCTTCCGGAAGCTTTGAAAGGAAATAAAAATTTCAACGGCGGCCGCGTCGAAATTCAGCTGGCTGCATTGCTAAACAAAACAATGTTTGCCCATTCGCGCTTTAAAGTGAGCGAGATCCATACGCTTACGATGGCAAATGCTTCTACGAATGTTCAGACACTGGATCAACAATTTGAAAGCACATTAACATCGCGCTGGGTAACGAATGACGCCCGCCGTAACTGGAACGGAGACAATGATCTCAATGATATCGACTGGATGCCTTATCCTCCATTGTCAACGGCCAACGGTACGATCGATGTGAACTCTATTTACAATGCAATGTACGCCAAGTGGCAAACGGGCGGCTCTTGTAAAACAGTAAAGATCGATAGAAATCCGTTCACTTCATCCGTCGGAAATCCGAGTGCAATTTTATCCATTGGCGGACTACCGCCAGCGGAAGTCCCATCGGCAGATATTTCTGTGGTTGGTTTTATTCCGGGCAGTATTTTCGAATCTGTATTCGGCTCGCCGGATGTTCTTGGGGTTACGTTCTCTTTCGTTTTTATCGATCCGGTAACAGGGAATCCGACCGTTACCACACGCGGCAAGCAGGACAAGGCATATGCCGAGGTGTGGTTCAATGACAGCTTCCGGTGGTCGAAGGGAGCGACACCCAACAGCGTGGATCTTGAGTCTGTTATCCTGCACGAATTCGGGCATAGTCTTAATCTCGGGCATTTTGGTATTCTCCAGCAGTTTACACAATCCGATGGATCGAGCAAACTCGTCTATCAACCCGTAAATACCATGAACGCATTTTATATCGGTGAGCTTAGAAATTTTTTAGGCGAGAATGACAAAGGTAATTACTGCGAGGCTTGGGGAAGCTGGCCGTGGAATTAATTTTAGTTTGAAGTTTAAAGTTAGTATCCGGTTAAAATTGAAATCATTTTAAAAAAGTCGAATTTACACGATAGAATTGAGCTTTTCGCGAGGCGTTAAGAAGAGGCTCATATGCTTCGTGCATTCGTCTCACGTCACGACTTTTTATAAATTCAGCTAGACGCTCACAAAAGAAGATCCGATCTTTTCAAGTGTGTGCCATTTCTCTTTCACAAAGCCGCATGATCTCGCAAGATCATGCGGCTTCATGAAAAGTTTCTGCCGTGCGGTCTACACTTATGCCATGGAATTCTCTTATATCTCCCGCACGGAACGGCACAAACACTACTAGGGTAAGTTGATGCTACCGATCATTTTCTCAAGGCACTATAGTTTAAAGTTTGCTCAAAAAAATCATCAAAAAATTCCGACAACCTTAAACTTTGAACTTAATGGACTCTTTGCAAATGATATTCTTGTTCAATGCCGAAATAATGCTGACGGAACCATAAATATTCCTTATCCAGTTTGACCAGATCCATTTCAAATTTTAATTCATCCTTTGTTCCCGAAAAGTAAGTCAGAATAACAGTCTGCTCATCCTGCATGGAATAATTTCCAGCTGCGCTGGCGCCCTCAGACCAAATACCGCCTGCATAATACCGGGGTTTAAAAGTACCACTATCCAGGAACGTTATTCCACTTTCGTATGCGATCGTTAGGTTCGTTGCTATTTGTTTAACAAAGGGTGCAGTCTGCGCAGAACGGGATTCATAACTATCCCATTGGCCAATCAGTAAAGTTTTATCGGAGGATACGGGATTGTTCATGATCTCCTCTCTCTTACATGTAAACAATGTAATACTCAACAGTGCCAACAGCATCATCGTTTTGTTTTTCATCAAACGTACCTTTATATGAATTTACGAAATTTATCTGATAAATATATTTCAACAGCGCATGTCTATCCGGTGTCCGAAAGCAGCGCTGTGCGAAGACAATCTCTTCGTTTTTATGATATCAGGTTTCACCGCCGCTGTCTCTGTTCAAACCGGATTATCTGAAAAAATAAAAGAGATACTTTTTTGAACTATTTCTTTTAAGCTATACACTAAAAACGAACACGAAATTATTTCACACCACTTCGGATATATTTCACCATCATCTCATCTAAAAAATAATCCATTGAAGCGTGCGCTAACATAGAAACAATCAGTATAAAATTGTGCTGGAATCCGTCAGCATGTGAAGAGTTTTCACGAGTATACTTTAGTTGATCGCAACGTAATTCACTTCAACACATCAAGTAGTTTCTCATCATAAAACAGGCTGAATTACCAGTGTGGAAAATATTTCCCATTTTAAAAAATTCCTATAATAATTCTTAATTAATAATAAAATTCCCAAATCAAGATTATGCTCTTTTTTGGACCCTGAAATCAGATCAATTTTCAACATTTTCAATTGGCTCGTCGTTTGGAAACTGTTTGGTATGAAAAAGCCAAATTCCAAAATATCAGTTTTTTTCAAGATCCTTTTGATCTTATTAAGCGCTGCCCCATTCATAAGTTCGGCGCAGGTATGGCAGGAAAAATTTGATGGGCTCACCAACGGAGCTACTTCCGATGCCGGATCAACAGCCTGGTCCACCGTATCACCTTCCGGTGGAGGTTCCAGTTTTTCAAAACAGACACCTTATACAGGTTACGAATTACTTCTTGTGAATGACACGGGAAGCGAAGGCGTTTGGACATCCCAGACTGTAAATATTTCTTCTTACACGGAGATCGCCGTTGAGATAACCCTGTATTCTTATTTTACATATTCAACTGATTACATACGTTGTTATTATAAATTAAATGGAGGACCTGAAGTACAGTTTGGCGAGCTATTGGGATCTGATGGTTTGTCGATCGCTTCTGCTGCCAGTGCCATCGTTTCTGGTTCTACCCTTCAAATCGTAGTTCGTGGAATGGAGAATACATCCGGATCGCAAAGCGGTATCCCGCGGGCACTCGCATTTGATGACGTAACACTGTCGAATCTAAAAGTTTTATACTCACGTCAAACAGGAGACTGGACGGATGGCAATACTTGGTCCACCACTAGTTTAACCGGATCAGCCTGCAGTTGTACACCCGATGCAAACTCACGCGTCGTTATAGGCAACAGCAAGACCGTTAACATCCCATCGGCAGTTGACGCTGCGGGCGTCACTGTTCAAAATACAGGTGTATTAAAATATACATCGAACAGCGCGCTGACAATGGACCGTGGTGGCTCGATCAATATCAATTCAGGTGGGGCCGTTAACATGAATGGAAACACTTCCTCCTCCATTGTATACGGAGCTTACTCCTATTCTGTCATTGTTAATGGAACTTTATCAACCGGCGATATTACCGCTGCTACAGGATCAAATATAAGTTTTAGCGGTAGTGGATCTGTTACACTGGGAGATGACTTTATCATCAGCAGTGGCAGCGGCCGGACGATCACCACCAACGTCTCCGGAGGATTTACCATCGGCGATCAATTGAGCTTCACATCGACGTCATCGAATACGGCGTTTGTGAATCAGCAGGCCCTTACGGTTACAGGTCAGATAAATTTTGCTTCGGGCACGGTCGCGTTTACAAACAATTCGACCATTACTGCCGGCAGCATCGTGGTGGCTGCCAGCACAAACAATGGAAATAAAATTACCAACGCTTCAACGGGCTCTATCAGTGTTGGAGCGATTACCATGAATAATGGCGACTTTACACTGGACAATAACGGAACCATAACACAAACCGGAAATTTCAATTCTATTGACACCGGTAGCAAATTCAATAACTTAGCCGGCAGCACGTGGAACTTCAGTGGAGGCGGCACGAATGCCCGCTTGTTTTGTAATAATGCTTCCAACGTTTTTAACTACAACGCAGCCGGAGCGCAAACCATATTTGTTCCCGCAGACGCATACTATAATTTGTCGATCGCCGGCTCAGGTATCAAAACCTTCGGAGGTGCAACCGATATAAATGGAAACCTGACCGTCGCAGGAACTTCACAAGCCGACGCATCAGGTTCTAATTATGCACTTTCCGTTGCCGGTAATTGGACGATAACCAGTACGAATGCAAATCCTTTTGTCGAGCGTGCAGGTACCGTAACCTTCGATGGAACTTCGGCACAAACTATTTCAACAGTGCTGGGAACAGAAACCTTTAACAATCTTACGATCAATAAATCCGGTGGAAATGCTCAGTTAAGTTCGACAGATGCGGTTGTAACTGCATTAACACTTAGCAACGGCGGACTGGACCTTAACGGCAGAACACTTACGATTAACAGTGCCAGCACTACGGCTATAGTAAGAACGAGCGGATTTATTAAAAGTGAAAGTACAAGCGCACCGTATGGCCAGTTGAAATGGGCCATCGGTATTGGCACAGGTTCGTATGTTTTCCCGTTTGCCAAGACAAGCTCTTCATCTGATTATGTTCCTTTTACTTTCAATGTTACCATTGCCGGCCTTCCCGCTACTGGAACTGTATCCGTTTTAACATATGCTACCGGAACAAGTAATACTCCCTATCCAAGTGGTGTTGCCGATGTGAACAGTACAGCAGGTACAGATAACAGCGCAAATGTTGTCGATCGCTTTTGGTACATTACGCTTGGTAGTTATACAACAAATCCAACCGCTACTGTAACGTTCGTTGCCACGCCGTCAGAAGTAGGTTCGATCACGGCCATGAGGGCTCAACGTTGGAACAGCGTCGCGTCGAAATGGGATCCTCCAAAATCCGGTCAAACGAATCCTACCACGTATTCAACAACGGTTCCTAATGTAAATACTTTTTCGCCCTGGACACTGGCAGGCAACAGTACCACATTGCCAATCGAACTTCTCTACTTCACAGCATCGTTAAAAGACAGCAAAGTGAATCTGGAATGGAAATCAGCTCAGGAAATCAATAATAATTTTTACACAGTAGAAAAAACGTCAGATCTTGAAAACTACTTCGAGGTAGGTCAAATCAACGGCGCCGGTACAACGACCGAAGCGCACTACTACACCATGGCCGATAACAATCCTTATTCAGGAAAGTCATACTATAGATTAAAACAGACGGATTATGACGGAAAGGTCTCCTACTTCAAATACGTAGCGGTCGAAAATACGGGGCGGACAGAAAGTAGTTTCAGCATTTATCCGATCCCTGTTACCGGAGCCGAGTTTACAGTTCAGTTTACAGGATTATCGTCTACAGAAGAAATACCCTTACAAGTGCTGAATATGCAAGGACAGAAAGTTTATGAGGCCACTGTGCAAGCGGATGATGGCGGGCAAGTCACACAAACACTGTCATTCAACGGTTCGTTAACGCCTGGCATTTATGTGGTCAAAGCCGGAAAAATGTTATCGATGATAAAGAAGATCGTTGTTGAATAACATCACCAAAAGAAAACTTATCTTCCCTTTCGCTTTTAGTAACGCGCATTTCTACGACATCATGATATGCAATGCTGAGTGCGCTCAGGTGCAGCACCCTCTTCTGTTATCGATTTATAAAGTATTGCTTTAGGTTCATCTACTATACTATATGACGTTGAAAAGGAAAGTTGATCTTCTTACTGTCATTATGCTGCTATTCTTCAGCGTATTGTTTTATATAACATTTAGAAGTTACGGATACATTGTTGAGAACGATGAGGCTGTCCGGACAACAGATAAAGTATTGCTCCATATCCGCAAATCATTGACACATGGAATCGACCTGGAAACCGGTTCGCGTGGATTCATTATTACAGGCAGAAAAGAATTTCTCGAGCCATTCGAAGCGGCCAATCTCAACATCACCCCTACGCTTGACACGTTGAGAAGATTGCTGGAAAATGATCAGCAACAAACGAGGCGCCTCGATACGCTTCAGAGCTTGCTTGGAAAAAGAAATGAAATAGGCGGCTTGGGAATT
>JGI24890J29729_1001283_pt1 | contig 11732 bp, 15 predicted proteins | sample FreactcultureFD7_FD_29729 | JGI IMG/M metagenome (IMG submission 29729)
CACCAGGTCAGCCACCCGTGGGGCAAGGTGCACCTGTTATTGGCAACACTGAAATTCTCACCGAATTTTCCAATATATCTGCGCTGATTTCCAACACCAGTTCACAATTGAGCCAAGGCAGTTTTACACGCTTGAATGGCCAAACTGCTGTGCTGTTAAACAACACCGGCACCAGCACCCCAATTTTTACCATTGACACAGTGCTTACTCCAACATTCAGTTTTGATTACTCAATTGCTCGAAATCAAACCTATCGTGTGGGCACATGGCGTGTGGCCAGTGCAGGATCAGCCACCCTGGTGTCGTCGGACAGCGGCATACAGAATGCCAGCACCGGCGTCACCATCACTGTCACTCAAAGTTTAACCACAATAACAGTTGGTTACACCACAACCAATACCGGGCTCAATGCCACGTTAAATTATTCTGTATACTATCTAGCTTGATGTGGCCTGCTACCTTCGCTGGCCGGTTGGAAAGCTGGCACAGCCTGCGGCAACAATGTTCGCTGTTGCCAGTGAAATCTGCGTTGGAAACTGTCAATGCATGGTGGTCGCAAACACCATGGCAACCTTATTATTTACACTGGGACGACCAAGCCTCTTGGCCCGATCCTTGGTGTCTTTTGAACGACAATGTCTACTGTGATCTTGCAAGAGGCCTGGGAATCCTGTATACTATAAGTTTGCTAGACCGTGCAGATTTGGCCGATGCTGCCTTGGTTTTGACTGAAGATGGATATAATTTAGTGTTGGTGGACAAATCAAAATATATACTTAATTGGAACCCAGATACTGTTGTAAATACCAACCAAGAGATCAGAATCAAACGGCAGATGTTGCAAGGTCAAATAACACAGCAGTACAATTAGAAAACGAAGGTAGGAATGACCCAAATTACAGTAGTCAAACGTAGTGGACGCAGAGAGCCACTGGATTTAGAAAAATGGCAAGCTCAAATAGCAAAGATATGTAAAGGTATTGCTGATGTAAGTCAAAGTATGATTGAAATCAAAAGTCAATTACATTTTTATGATGGTATCACCACCAAAGAAATCGACGGTATCACGCTGAGATCCATAGTGGATCTCATTGATGTAGAAGCCAATCCAGATGTAGGGCATACCAACTATCAGTATGTGGCCGGCAAACAGCGACTCAGTATGCTAAGGAAAGATGTTTATGGATCATATGATCCTCCTCATCTTTATGAAATTGTCAAACGCAATGTGGCCACAGGTTTATACACACCAGAACTGCTGGAATGGTACACTGCGGATGACTGGAATAGAATGAACGACATGCTGGATCATGATCGAGATGAACAATATGGTTATGCAGCCATTGAACAGTTGATTGAAAAATATCTGGTACGCAATAGAGCCACCAAAGAAATTTATGAAACTCCGCAAGTTCGTTACATGATAGCAGCCGCCACTGTGTTTCATCGTGAAGAACCCAATTCAGCCCGGATGCGATACATCAAAGAATATTATAATGCTGCCGCAGATGGTTTGTTTACTTTGGCCACTCCGGTGTTGGCCGGTCTTGGTACGCCTACCAAACAATTCAGCAGTTGTGTGCTTATACGTAGCGATGATGACCTGGACAGTATTTTTGCCTCGGGCGAAATGATGGCCAAGTATGCGTCAAAACGTGCCGGCATTGGTTTAGAAATTGGCCGACTACGGCCCTTGGGATCGCCCATCAGAGGTGGAGAAATCATGCACACTGGCATGATTCCATTCTTGAAAAAGTGGTTCGGGGATTTAAGAAGTTGTAGTCAAGGTGGTATCCGTAATGCCAGCGCCACAGTATTTTATCCAATCTGGCATCATCAATTTGATGATTTAATTGTATTGAAAAACAATCAAGGCACAGAAGAAACTAGAGTTAGACACATGGACTATGGTGTTGTACTAAGTGCTTTCTTTTGGCGCAGATTCAAGAACAAAGAAAACATCACGTTTTTTGATCCCAACGAAGTGCCTGACCTATACGAAGCATTTTACAAAGATACTCCACAGTTTGAAGACTTGTATGTCAAGTACGAAAAACGTCGAGATCTACGCACAAAAGTCATGGCCGCAGAAGATGTGTTCAAAGGTGGCATCCTAAAAGAACGTACCGATACCGGTCGTATCTATCTAGTGTTTATTGACAATGTGCAAAATCAAGGACCGTTTGATCCTGAGTATCATACCATATATCAAAGTAACCTTTGTATGGAAATTCTTTTGCCGACTAAGAGTTTTAAACGCTTAGACGACGACGAGGGCAGAATTGCTTTGTGTACCTTGGGCTCGCTAAACTGGGGAGCATTTAGAAATCCAGAAGATATGCGTCGAGCTAATAGAATCTTGTTGCGTTCGCTTAATAATATTCTCGATTATCAAGACTTCCTGAGTATCCAGAGTAAGTTAAGCAATGACGAAATTCGCCCTATTGGTATTGGTATTACTAACTTAGCCTATTGGCATGCTAAACGTGGACTAACATACGGAAGCCCAGAAGCATTGGCCGAAGTTAAAACTTGGACCGAACATCAAGCGTATTACTTGACAGAAGCTACTGTAGAACTTGCTAAAGAGCGAGGTGCTTGTTTACATTCAGAAAAAACACGATATGGACAAGGCGTGTTTCCATGGGAATTAAGAGCCGCAGGAGTAAATGAACTTACAAACTTTACCCCAGAGCTTGATTGGGAATCTTTGCGTGAGCAAATGAAACAATATGGCGTTCGTAATGCTACTGTTATGGCTGTAGCACCTGTAGAATCAAGTAGCGTAGTAATCAACTCAACCAACGGCATTGAGATGCCTATGAGTCTTATTACAGTTAAAGAGTCAAAAGCAGGTTCGTTGATTCAAGTCGCTCCTGAATACAATAAGTTAAAATCGAAGTATCAGCTTATGTGGGATCAAAAAGATTGCATTGAATATCTCAAAACCGCAGCTGTTATTGCGGCATACACAGATCAAAGTCTGAGTACAAATACTTTCTATAATCCCGCTCACTTCCCTAATAGAAAAGTTCCAACTACATTGATTGCTAAGAATCTAATGTTAGCTCATAAGTTTGGTCTTAAATCTCTGTACTACTCACTTATAAACAAACAGGGTAGTAAAGGACAAGATGTTGAAGAAACTAAGTTAGAGGAAGTTGATTTTGATGAAGAAGAAGATTGCATCGCTTGTAAATTATAGAGCGGAAAGAAATTAAATGTTAGAAACCATATGCGATGTGATGTTAGATGCGTACAAACGCAATTGGATTACCAGCCGGGATGGCAACGTAAGTATACGTCATCACGACCGCGATCACTTTTACATTACTCCTAGTGGCGTTCGCAAGCAAACCTTACAGCCAGATCAGTTTAAAAAGATTGGTATATACAATCAAGCCTGGATAGAACTGGACTATACTGACATCAGTGCCAACCTACAGCCCAGCGGCGAAATACCCCTGCACTTTGGACTACAACGAGCAATGGGTCAACACAGTAACGAAGTTCGTGTAGTTGTACATGTACATCCAACCTACTGTATCGCCGCTATGCATGCTGGTATTGACCTCGGCACTATCAGCGAATCCTTTCCTGAACTCAATCGTTACACTCGAGTGGCACCCAATGTGGGCGATGTGCCACCCATCAGCCAAGAGCTTGCAGATCAGTGCCACAAGCAGTTACAATTAGATGAACAGGGGAACATTGCCTACGACATAGTGGGCATCAAGGGACACGGAGTTGTGGCCATTGACACCAGTCCCTGGCGTGCTTATGAACACATCGAACGCCTGGAACACATTTGCCGTATCGTTCTTGCTAGTGGAACACATTGAATGCCATGAAAATAGATGAGATATTAAGAATTTCAACCCAAGAATTTCCAATTCATAAAGTTCGGCAATTGTTACAGATGACAAAAGATGGATACGATGATATCGATGAGTTAACTGTAAATTATCTCGAAAGTGGCAATGAGAGGATTATTATATTGACAGATAGAAATAAAAACATCGCGGCATTTGCTGGATTTATCTCAAGGATGAATGGCAAAGTTTGGCAGGCAAAAAATTTACAAACGTATAATCAGTACAAAGGTAAGCAACTAGGGGCAAAAATTTTCAAATATGTTAAAGATACAATGAAGAAAAACCTACAAAGTGATGTAGAGCAATCTCCGTCAGCCAAAATACTTTGGACTAAAACTTTGCCAAGCCTTGGGTCGCATCCTAAAATTTTTGATACAGAAACTGACAGGATTATTGATCAATCTAACGAAAAAATGTATAATATAGCATTATCAAAGATGTATACATCAGATGACAACGATCCGGATAAATTTAAATATACTTGGATATTGGAAAAAACTGATCATTATCCTTATCAAAATTTATTAATTGAAGGTGGATTATTAATGCCGTATACTGGATTATGGTATACGTTTAAAGAAGAGGCTTGAACACATTTGCCGTATAGTGTTGGCCAGTAAAAATTACTAAAGAGAAAAACAATGTCAAAACAACAATACAATTTAACTACAAAAACAGACTACTTGCATCGCAAGATGTTTCTGGACCTTGCGGGTCCTGTAACCATACAGAGATTCGAAGAGGTAAAATATTCGAAGTTAACAAAGTTCGAAGCCGAGGCCCGTGGATTCTTTTGGGTGCCAGAAGAAATCAGCCTGACCAAGGATGCCAACGACTTCAAAGAAGCCACTGACACAGTGCGTCACATTTTTACCAGCAACTTGTTACGTCAGACAGCCCTAGACAGTTTACAAGGTCGTGGCCCCACACAGGTGTTTACTCCTGTGGTGTCAATTCCTGAACTGGAAGCACTCATGTTCAACTGGGGATTTTTTGAGACCAATATTCACTCAAGAAGTTACAGCCATATCATTCGCAACATCTACAATGTGCCCAAGGATGTGTTCAACACCATTCACGACACAGAAGAAATTGTGGGCATGGCCTCAAGCATTGGTCGCTACTACGATCGCCTACACCAGATCAACTGCCGTCGAGAACTTGAAGAAACATTTGATGAATACGAACATATCAAGGCCATCTGGTTGGCTTTAAATGCCAGCTACGGCCTTGAAGCATTTAGATTCATGGTCAGCTTTGCCACAAGTCTTGCCATGGTCGAGAATCGTATCTTTATCGGCAATGGCAACATTATTAGTTTGATCTTACAAGATGAAATATTACATAAAGATTGGACGGCCTGGATCATCAATCAAGTGGTCAAAGAAGATCCTAGATTTGTTCAGGCTCGGATTGACTGTGAAGAAGAAGTGTATGCCATGTATGCGGATGTGATCCGTGAAGAAAAAGAATGGGCCGCATACCTGTTTAAGAAAGGGCCAGTTATTGGTCTTAACGCCAACATACTCAAAGACTTTGTGGACTACACAGCAGTGGCAGCCTTGAAAGACATCGGCATCAAGTATCGTGGTTCTGCACCTCGCAGTACACCTATTCCTTGGTTTATGAAACATGTGAATACCAGCAACAAGCAGACCGCGTTGCAAGAAAGTGAAAGCACCAATTATGTGATTGGCGTGATGTCGGATCAACTTGACTATGACGCACTACCAAGTTTATAATCCGAGATCCTTGGGATGAGCTACTGTTTAAGATACAGTGGAGCTAAAATAATTTCCAGCCTTTGACTGTTTTATATAACGGATCGTGTCTAACAAGTCTTGACACTGCACCAGCATCGAGATTGTAAGTTGTTCTTAAATCGTATTGTGTCATATTAACGGTATCGTTTGTTTTAATATTAATAAAATTATATACAGTATGATCATACCGGATGCTTTCTGCTCCAGTATATAATTTACGATACAACTCCCTATTTTCTTGTTTATACCCGGGATTATCTAATCCCGACATTCTTTTAGATGCTATAGGATTTTTTCTACCGCGTAATGCCGCAGATGTGTTAGGTCTTTTCTGCCCAGTAGTTTTAGCAACAGTGATAGCTACACGGTGTGCTATTTGTTCAGGCCGTTGTCTAATACCCGAAGTACCATCACCACCATCTGTTTTATTACGGAGTATTCCGGTTCCTACGTCTTTCCTACCATACCATCTTATCAAACGTCGCTCAATAGCAAATGCCCCTAATTCCGTTAAATTAGATTCTACAATAATAATTTTAGATTTATCAACAGGAGGTGAGACTTCGCCTTTGCCTTTTTTCCAAGCACGATATTTTGTACCTTTTCCTATATAATACGGAGTGTTATCTGAACGCAAATAAGCGTAGACGTAGAAGTGTAAATACATTGCTGACATAGTCCTTTTATGTTAGAGTAGTTGGATATTTCCAGTATCGCGAACTACACTAATATTTATCAAAGTAATTGTGTTATTTTGAAAAGTAATGTATAATAAATAAAGGAAATAATTATGACAACAGCAATAGTATGGTCGAAACTGAATTGTCCGTTTTGCGACCAAGCGAAGAACCTTCTAAAGATGAAGGGAATTGCATTTGAAGAAAAAAAGATTGGCGACGGTTATACCCGTGAAGATCTATTAGAAGCAGTACCTACAGCAAGAACAGTACCACAGATATTCATAGACGACGTATTAATAGGTGGATTTACTGAATTACAACGACATTTACAAGGATAACATGACAGACATTTACAAGGATAACACCACACTAGAATTAGACCAAGTTTACACAATTAAAATTGCCAATGGTGATGAAATAGTTGCCAAAATCGTTGCAGAAGACAGCACCAGTTACACAGTAAACAAACCATTGACTGTGGTGCCTAGTCAACAAGGCATACAGATGATTATAAGCCTGTTTACAGCAGATCCTGAACGACCTGTGACTATAAATAAAGCACAGGTTTCAGTTATTGCTGCCAGTAGACTGGAAGTATGCGATAGCTATCTTGAAGCCACAACTGGTATTAAACCAGTAAGAAACAAAATTTTAATGGGATAAGAAATGCCTGGACCAGTACAAAGACTTGGAGATGCTAACGCCGTTGGAGGAGTTATCTTGTCCGGCGAGCCTACTGTGCTGGTTAATTTCCGCCCTATTGCCACAGTGGGAGGTAAAGTAAGTCCTCATCCTTGTTGTGGCAAACGAGGGTGCCCACCTACACATTGTGCGGCATTGACCACTACAAAAAGTCCTACAATTTTAGCCGGATTTAAACCAATTACCACAGGTGGAACAATAGACTCTTGTGGGCATCCTCGTTTGATTGGCTCTACCAACGTTATAGCAGGATAATAAATTGACCACTAGTTATCTAACCGCATTGCAACTAGATGCCAGTCCAGGTCTGTTACAGAATACAGGACTGGCAGCCAATGCAGCACTAACCACAGCAATCGCTGTTTACAATAACACACCTTTGATTGCGCCGTTGTTGACCGTATTAGCCAATTCTGGTGCGGCTAATTTGTCAAACACCACAATCTCAACTTTGGAAAGTTTATCTTCTAATACCTGCCCAGCATTGTCAGACAGTTTGCCCGCAGGATATACTGAATTGTCTGTGGGCACCACGTTGTTTACAGGGTTGCTTTCCAGCACTGCTTACACGTATATGGGCAACGGTGATTTAACCAAATTTGTACAGGCGCTGAATCAAGCACAAAGTTACGCAGACCAGGCCAGTATTTTTACCAATACAGCAATTAATAGTCAAACTTATCTGGGTAATACTTTTACCACCATGAACAATATGATCACAGGTGGGATTACTGAGGTAAACTTGGCCACCCAGGCATTCGGAGAAGATTTGGTTAATCTGGGTAATTTAATTAATCTGTTGGATCTAGGAGATTTTGGAAGCCCATTGGGCCTGATACAACAAATCTACAGCGTAACCGGAGCCATACCCAGCGTGAGTATTTTGTTTGTGGCGGCTGGCATTCCAGTAAATGTTGTTTTAAATTTAACAGATCCCTCAGTTAGCGTAACTGATAGTATACAACGTCTTATGTACACTGCCATGACACAGATCACAGGTGTTGCCTTAAATCAAATATTATCGGTCATGGGCGTGACCACTGTGGGAATTGAAACCATGGCTGACCTATTAAATCCTGTAAAATTATTTCCTAACAGTTATCAAAGTTTAACTGTACCAACCAAGTTTGGTTCTCGAGGAATTTATGTCAACGCATCTGGTAGCGTTAATCAAAATTTGTTAACTGAATTGCCTCCTTATGTAACACAAAGCCTGACATGATACCATACGATAGATTAAGTCAAATAGTTCCAGCTGATCAGGCCTTGGCCTGTAAGGCATTGAGTGTGAGTTTGCCACAGATAGCCGGTATATCAACTATGACCATGCCTAGTTTGGCTCGTGCCGTATATGCACAAGAAACCACTCGCGACTTGCCATTGATATCGGCGTTGACCACAGCAGTACCTCCGGCAGTGGCTGAATACTTTGCCAATACGGCCGTTGGCACTGGTCCTGGCAATAGTGTCGTGGTCTGCGACATACTAGGAACAGCCGCAGGATACGTCAGTACTGGCGCATTAGCTAATACAATGAGCAATCTGGCCAACATAAACGTAGCCAACCTGACTGTGACTTATAGCACCATGGCCAATGTGGTTGACGGTGTGTATGGGGATCCGGCCACTGGTCCAGTAATTATTCCAGTGGGAAATCCTTATGCCAATACCTATGCCGACGCCGAAGATGCTTTTGCCAATGCATTAATTCCCGGAGCACAAGGCCAAATCTCAACTGCCATCGCCTCTTACCCTGGTGCCACTGCCAATCTCAATGCCAACTGGGATGACATGGCCGGACAATTGACATTGGAAAAAAATCTGCAGGCGCAAGCTGGAATAGACTTTGCAAACCTACAGCCAAATAGTACCACAACCATGTACAGTTTTATTTTTAATATTCCTAGTTATGGTCGCGACACGCAGGCCGGCGGAGTATGTCAATTGGTTGAATCAACGGCTGATTACACTACTTTTACCGGCCAGGCCGTGATTGCCAGCCTACGTGAAGGACGCAATCAAGTGGCACTACAATCTGTTGGCATTGCCACCAATAGTTCAATTCCAGCAGATCCCAATCCACCGCCTCCAACTGCCAATCTAATTCCCAGCACTTACACAGCCCAACAAGCCGCAAACGTCGTTGTTGTATAAAAACAACACTTTTTGACTCCTGTTTACTGTGGTCAATTTCGGTTGACCCAAAATACCCTTTTTGCTATAATAGTAGTATAGTAAATAAAAAGGAGCAGAAAATGACCAAGAAACATTTCGTAGCAATGGCCCAAGAAATTAGCCAAATGCCCAATATGGCTCATCGATTAGCCACAGCAATAGCATTCTGCAAGGTAGCACAGACCACTAATCCCAGGTTTGACCAGGCTAAATTCCTGGATGCTTGTAAAGTATAAAACGGTTGACCAAAAAAGACCGTTTTGTTATAATAGTAGTATAGTAAATAAAAAGGAGTTGATATGTTTGATGCTAAAATGAATGATATAATGTTTGCATTATTTGCCACACTGTGTGGGATCTCAATCGGAATTGAAATTGCTGAAATCTTTGCCAAAGTTTGTAATTAGGCTGTATGGGGCCAGTGCGGTCCTTGGAGAGCCTTGATACTCCAGAATAACTGCAGAGTTAATTTTTGCTGGTAGTTGCAACTCCAAAAACTAAAACCAGCATCTTTTTAATAACGTGGAGGCCGAATGGAACCCGATAAAAAAATAAATGTTTTAAGATACACTTTAACCAAGGATCAAATAATGACCTTTGTTGGTGGCCTACACGATATACAGGCTGACATGATCGAGGCACTGGTAGAGAACAAAGGTCTCAAGGGATATCCCGAAGCCATGGAAGTGATCAATCATATTAAGGGATTAAAATAATGGGATTGGACATGTATGCTTACACTGCCAGCCGTGCCGGTCAATATAACAACTGGTGGGCAGGAGCTAACTTAAATTCAGAAACCACTGAGTTTGAAAATCCCGCACTAACTAAACCTGCAGAAATATCCTACTGGCGTAAACATCCTAATCTACACGGATGGATGGAACGGCTCTGGCGTGAAAAACGCTATCCAACACAACCCTCAGATGCCAGCGAATCCATAGACCCAGAGTCAGACATATTCAACGGCATTGAACTGGAACTGACCAGAGAAGATCTTGATCGTCTAGAACAAGATATAATTGAAGGCAATTTACCCAGCACAACTGGATTCTTTTTTGGCACGGCAAGTGACGAGTACTACAAACCACAAGATTTAGAATTTATTAAACAAGCACGTATAAACCTGTTTCTAGGTCTGCGTGTATTTTACAACTCCAGCTGGTAGTAAATATATGATAACCATCGATTATGAATCAGAACAATTTAACGAGATCAAAGTGGCCGCAGACTGGATAAGAGACCTGGAAAGTAGCGATAGCCGCCTGCACAAAGAATCAGTGATTGAAAAAGCCTTGATGGCTGCCAAGTTAGGATCAGCCAATGCTCAATGTTTCTTGTTCAACTGCTACCAGGCCTACAATCCTTACTATGTGTTTGGTGTTAAGAAAGTTCCCGAGACGGTAGGATTAGAAGGCCGGCCCAATCCTTGGCCCAAGTTTTGGGCCATGCTAGAAGGACTACGATTTAGGACACTAACAGGTCATAATGCCAAAACAGCCATTGAGTTCATGAGCGAACAGTTTGATACAGTAGAATGGAACAACCTGTGCCGTAGAGTCATTATCAAAGACCTACGCTGTGGTATCACGGAAAAGACCCTGAACAAGGTGCTGGGTAATACAGAATGGAAGATTCCGGTGTTTACTTGCCAGTTGGCCACAGACTCAAACGATCATCAAAACAAGATGACTGGTATTAAACGACTTGAAAAAAAGTTAGACGGAGTGCGTGTGCTGGCGGTTATAACTAAAACCACAGTCAACTTATACAGTCGTAATGGCAAACCATTTGATAACTTTCCACATATTGTAGAATCACTTGAAAATATTAAAAACAAATTTGCTCGAACATTTCAATCTTGGCCACATGGTTTTATTCTAGACGGCGAAATCATCGGAGAAAGTTTTCAAGCCCTAATGAAACAAGCACAACGCAAGAGTGATGTGCAAACAGCGGGCATGACGTATAGTGTATTTGATTGGTTACCGTTAGTAGACTTTGAGCGCGGATTCAGTAATGCTCAGCAACAAAAACGCCTGGATGTGTTAGAAGGCTACCGCGAAGTATTTGAATCAACTGATTGTGTGCGCCTTATGGACGGTATCGAAGTCGACTTAGACACAGCAGAAGGACACGATATCATGCATCGCTATGCCACAGACGCTGTTGATGCTGGATTCGAGGGTATCATGATCAAGGATCTGGATGCACCATACGAGTGTAAGCGTAGTAGTTTTTGGATGAAATGGAAACCCATCATGACTGTAGACTTAAATATTGTTGGGTTTGAACAAGGAACTGGTCGTAATGCCGGGCGATTGGGTGCTATAATATGTGAAGGAGTTGATAATGATCGTAATATTCGTGTTAATGTGGGCAGTGGCCTTTCCGATGTTGATCGCGATGAATATTGGAGTGCCCGAGATGACCTACTTGGCCGAGTGGTTGAGGTGGCGGCAGATGCAGTCACACAAAACCAAGATGGAACTTACAGTTTGAGATTTCCAAGATTCCTTCGCTTCCGTGGATTTGAA
>JGI24890J29729_1001284_pt1 | contig 11730 bp, 15 predicted proteins | sample FreactcultureFD7_FD_29729 | JGI IMG/M metagenome (IMG submission 29729)
TTGCGCCAACTAAAACACCAATCAAACGGATAGCTTGGTTAGAAGCTAGATTTGATGGGTGAATCGTTTGGGTTGATGCTGGTCCTGGATTGCTCATGATTTTATTTCCTTAAATATGGTTTAAAAAAGTGGGGTTTTTAGGCCCCACTAATTAATGCTTACGATGCAACACGGCAAGCGAGTTCTGGGTAGAGTGGCGCCCAGCCATACAGAACATCTAAACGAGTAGGAATACTATCGTTATTGATGGTGTATTGGCGCACGACACGCATTGACAAACCAATTTCCTTATCAGATGCACGACCAGCGAAATGAACACCTTCTGGCAACTCAAGGTCAGCTACTGCAAGCGTAAACGCATTGCGGTGCATGATGATGTTTTGTGAAGAAGTTGTACCGGTGTTGTTGAAAGGATTAACAGTCTGTGAACCAGTAGAAGTTACGCTAACGTTCTGGAACTGACCAGCAGTAATAACGGCTGGGGAAACAGTAACAGAAGCAGTACCACCAGAACTAATAGACACGGCTGAAGTAACAACGAATGAACGTAGTTTGCCTGAACCATAAGCTTGACGGTTTTGTGGGTTAACTGCATACACACCGTTGATGGTGAATGTGTCGCCTTGATTCAATGTAGCGGCCGCACTTGTAGCACCAATAGTGATAGTAGAAGTTTGCGCCCAACCAGAAGTCAAGAAGCCAGTTGCAGTTGTAACGTTACAAGACAATGTTGCACCGGAATAGCTACCGAATGTTTGTGCCTGAACGTTTTGGTCCATTTTCCAGTTCATGCCGCCGGAATCCCGACCCATCAAGCCTTTACGATACTGTTCGCCAATTGCTTCTTGTGGAACGAACAAACCTTTCAAGCTGTCAACGATAGTTGCTGATGTAAATGGCTCAACGATACAGCTACGGCGACCGTCACGTGGCGCACCTTCAGAATCAAGGTAAGCGGCGGCTGTCAAGTAGGTAATCAAACCAGTTGGTGCAGTACCAGCAGTACCAACGATGTTTGCGGTATTGTTTTTAGCCATCAACAAACCATCACGGTCCATCTTATTTGCAATAGTAGCTACAGCGGGTTTCAAAACTCTGTCCGAAAACATATCCAAAGACAATGCCAAATCTTGGGTTGTGAACTGGGTCGCAACTTGGAATTGGGTTGTTAATGTAACAGGTACAGAAGTTTCGTTAAAATCTTCAACTGACAAAGCGGGACCTGTCGCACCAACAAAACGTCCAGGACGTCTTACGTTAACGGTTGCGCCAATTTTTCCACCAACGACAGCGAACTGATCATCATAATTGCGGTCAACTTCAGAAGTAAATGTTAGTTCGTTTTCTAGAACCATCAAAGCTTCATTAGTAATTTTTGAAATCGTCAATAAATTATTTGCCATGATACTAATTCCTTTAAGGATAAATTAAATTGTTACCTTAACGAATCTTTCCTAATTTGCGGCCGGCTTTCCAAGCTTGATAGTCGATTTGTTCGCCATCTGTATAAACGCTTTGACTGCCAGTCCCACGAATAGGATTAATCGGTTTCGGTGCATTAGACTTCACCGCAACAGGCTTACTCTTAGCTGGTTCTTCGGCTTGCACCTCAAACTTTGCTTCCAACTTACCAATCATCTTCAAAGCTTGTGCAGTAGATAGGTTTGCAATCTTGGCGCCCAGTTCATCATCTGAAGCTAATTCATACAGAATCCGTGGACCAACATCACTTTCCAAAATCGCATCACGCACCGCATCACTTACAGCAACGGTTGATGATGCAACCATATCTTCGTAATCAGGTAGTTCGGCTTTTGTTGCATCTAGCTTTTCTTGCCAAGTTTTTAATACTTCTTGTTGCTTGGTTTGTTCAGCTTGTTGCCTAACTTCCCTATCACGTCTTGCTACTGCTTCGTTTGCTGACCATTCGGCTAAAGCTTCAGCATATCTAAACGCATCTGCATAGTCATCAGGTTGTGGCTTTGTATTGACTTCATTCGTTTTTTTATTCGATTGCTGTCCTTCTAAAGCTTGCAAACGTGCTTCCAAAGCTTCCCTAGCACTACGTTCTTGTGCGGCTTGTTCTTCTGCCGCCTTACGTGCTTTGGTCAACTCTGAAAACCGCTTTTCCAACTTGGGGTTGGGTTTTCGTTCCTCTGTTTCGGTCGTTTCCTGTTCAGTTACGGCTGGTTCACTCTGACCTTCTTCGGCTACTGGCTCTGAAACTGGAGTTTCCTCAACGGTTTCAGCCGCAGTTTGGGCCGGTTCGGTAGCTAAACCTAACTTATTAACATTCCATTCAACTACATTTTCACTTGTTACAACGTTTGATGCCAAACGTTCTGCTACATTTGCTTCTGACATGGATAACTCCAAGATTTGACCCGCTGAACCCAACGGTAGGTTGTGACTATATTACAACACTTTATTGTGGTTGTGCAACATTTCCTTGTCCTAATCCGACATTTGCTTGACCCATGTATTCGTACTGTTCACGGTTACGGGCGGCAATTTCTTTTTCAAGGCGGTTGGTGTCCATATGGTGTAACAAAAGTTCCATAATGGCATCAATTTCCATCTTATTTTGGCTAGTAATTGACCGTGTGTTTTGGTCATGGACTTTAACGCCAGCATTAAGGATTGCCCTTTGGTCCTCATGGGCTTGTTTAACCTGTTCAATGTCCTGGCGCTGTTTAATCATCATCTGTAACTGCTGATTTTGCTGGCCCATTTGTTGCATTGCGGCTTGCATTTGTTGAATCTGCATCTGGACCTGTGGCGGAACGCTTGAATTGTCATCAATATTGGCTAATGGGTTAACAGAAGCCAAACGGTCTGCAATAACGTCTGCACCTGGGAAATCCATGTTGCGGAACACCAAATCACCGATTTGACCAAACAAATTAGGATTAGCTGTCAGGGCGGCCATCATGGATTCGACTGCTTCTTGGCGTTTAGTGCTGTAACCAGGGCCGGTGTCCATAACAATGTCATATTGACCAACAGTTACGTCATTCAATATTCTTTCAATGCCGTTTTCGTCCTGACCTTTTTGATTTAAGGTAATAACTTTAGGCTTGCCATCATCCCCAATAATTCGCATCACTCGTTCTTTGTCATAAATTTTAGGAATTAGGTCAAGAATGATGCGACCAGTATGGGCAATAGAACGTGTCAGATTGTCGTAATAATGAAAATTGGTCATGTCCACTTGCATTTGCTGACCTTGTAAGGCTTTTCCTGACACATTGCCTTGTGGCAATTGGCTTGGGTCATAAATACCTACAACTGCCATTAAGTCTGCATTAATTCCCGCCGCCGCTGACATAATTCCCGCTGGCGGTTGTTCCGGTGCTTGGCGGATGGGGGGTGGTGCCGGTTGGCCATCGGTATCTGTTTGCTTATACCGTAAATAAGCCATAGTTTTAGTGTTGGCTTGTGACCATTCATTTTCGTGGCCCTCATCTTGTCCTTCAGCCATAATCCATTTGGCTTTGGGCGCCAGGGCGACCGATTCAGTAATTGATGTAACCCAGAAGTTATACATTCTTTGTGGGTCTTTGGCCATACGTACTAGACCAAACTTCTTACGTTTGCCTTCAATAACCAGTTGTTGACCATAAGTAGGAATAACTGGAATGTGTTTACCAATCCAGCGACCTTCTTCAAGGATTTGCATAGCTGTTAGCTTGCACCAATGGATTTCTTTGCGCCATGATGTACGTCTGGAAACTTCATAAATGCCAGCGGCTTCCAAAAGGTCTGGATTTGGCATTTCATCTTCATAAACGTGTGTGCCATCGGACAACAAAATTAGTTCGGTATTCACAATCTTGGTATAGAAGTATTCAGCAAGGCGAATATCTTCCTTCATTACCCATTCAGCATTGCTATCACCTGTACCACGTGCGCTAAATCCGCTTCCATCTTCGGCGCCTGGGTACATAGCCCTGAAGTTTTCTTTAGGGATTACCGTTGTGATTAACACTTTTTCGGCATCTGAACCGTCAGGTAGCACCGAGTTGGGGTCAAAATATACGGTAAAGGGGTTGTCAATCGTATCAATGTAGATTTCTTGGTCAAATGACTTTTCATTTACATATTTAGTATTTACACGCCAATATCCCCAACCCATACGCACGGCTGATTCATAAGCGGTGTCATATGCGTGGTCTGCATTAGATTGATTTTCAATATGGCGACAGATACCAGTAATGATTTCTGCCATTTTTTCGTCAGATTCATGGTTCATACCATGCGCCTTCATGCGGGGGCGTTGTTGACGTTGTTGATTACATAGCTGGCGGATATACGCATCCACCTTATTGATTGTCAGGCAAGGACGGCTTTCGACTGAACGGCTGTTTTGGATTTCTACTGGCCATTGGTCGCCACCAGCAAACTTTAGGTCATCAAGGGCTTCTGAACGGTTATTGGTATCGGCATCGGCCGCAAATCTTAGGAATTGTTTTGCATCTTCAATTCGTGGGTCGTAATCGTATTCAACCGTTTCAGCCATAATCTATCCCATCCAGCTAGATTGAACATGGGGAACCGTTCTTTTGGGCGGCTTCCTTGGTTCGTTTATCATTAATCCTATGTACCTAAAGGCATCGGCCCCGTTCGAATAGTGGTCGTGAAGTGGTTTCTGACTAAACTGTTTCGTTTCTGGGTCAACGTCATACCGGTAATGTCTTAGACATTGTAAGCCTTCTTCGCAATTTATTCTATCAAAATAGCACTTGCTGAAGATTGTTCGTGCCGCATTAATTGAATCTGAAACTGGAACACGGTCTAAAACTTTGGTCATTATTCCTGTCTGTCGTACAATTTCCTCTATGGAACGACCAGTTCCTAAGGACTTCGCTTTTGCATCGTGTGGCAACCAGATGGTATCAATCATGTAACCAAATGACTGGATTTTTGCCAACCAATAGCTAATCGTCTGTTGTCTATCTTCCAAGTATCGAATAAGCCTTGTTTCAGTTGGGTATAGCTGGACAAACCACACGGCCGTATGGTCATTCCACCCCAAATCGAACACAATATGAACGCCCTTGGTAGCATCGTAAGGCACATTCGTGATACGGCCTTGTAATTCAGCCATAGTCATTTCTTTGGCAAAGATGGCACCGTCAATAGTCTGGCGGGGAATACCTTCCCATACGTTGTTATATGCTTCTGGGTCACGTGCCTGAAGCTGTCGGCGTTCTATATCCAACACTTCTGGAAAGTATGGATTGTCACTCCAGTTAAGCTTAGTAACAATGGCGTTATCTGGCGGATTTAATACAAAGCGCTTATAGGTTTCATCCGTGGGCAATTCTGGGTTAAAGCTTATCCAGATTTCGCTGTTCTCTTTACGGATGGTAGGTATCAATACCCCCCAGGACAAAGAACTAACGTTGTTTGCTTCCTCTACCCAGCATATAGAAATTCCTTCGATAGATTTTAGACCGTTGATATTGTTTTTAATGCCGGCAAAGATAAATTCCGTGCCATTTACGCCCCGTATAGAGTTCTGGGTAATTTCATAATGGGCTTCTAGTCCCATAGCGTAGATTTGGTCGCTAAGTAACTTATGTACCGAATCTTTAATGCTGGTTTGAAACTCACGGGCGCATAGAACACGAATAGGGCTTTTAATGCCTTTAATCAGTAGCGCACGGGAAATTCCCCAAGATTTTGCACCCCCACGTCCGCCGTACAGGATTCTATAACGTGATTGCTTGGGTTCAAATAAGCATCTTAATTTGGCTGGAAACCGTTCCCTAGCAATGGCATCTTTAATCTGTTGTGATGGTTCCATCAGGTTCCACGAACGTTATTACTACGCCAGTCTTTAGTTCAGCACCATTAGGTCCTTGGATTTCTTGAATGGCGATTGCCTTGCCATCCAGTCTATCCGCTACTTCTTTTACGGCCCATGCTTCACCGGCTTCTGCTTGGTCAAGAACCTTATCTACTATCTTGGCAATCTTCTGGGGATTCTGGGCTAATGCCCTACGCATAGCATCTAGAAATGGCTTATTCTTGCTGGCATTGTTGTTGCCAGGCTGTCCACCCCTTGAATTATTCGTTTGTTCGTCCATATTCTTGAATTATAAATACTTTTTGTGGTATTTACGCAACAGGTTGTGATGTTACGGTAATATCTTCTGGCTTCACTTCTACTGGCTGACTAGCTAAATGGTCATCTACTTGCTGTTTAGCGCTTGCATGAAGCTTGGCATACAGTTCCATTACCAGTTCCATAGGTAGCTTTTTAAGGCCAGCCAAGATTAGTTCCATATCTTTAACAGAATGGCTAAATTCCAGTTGTAGTGTTTCTAAACTCATTTTTTCTTACCTTTCTTTTGTGCTTCACGTTTTTCGCTATATGCGATTGCTACTGCTTGTTTAACAGGACGTCCAGCTTTGATTTCAGCTTTCACGTTTTCCTTAAATGCTTTAGGACTTGCTGACTTTTTTAGGGGCATTTTTTACTTTCCGTGTTGTAGCCTTTTTTAAGGCGGGTTTACGTTTTACTTCTGGGGCGGGAAATTCCCAAGATGTTTCTGGCAACTTTACTTCTTCATCTTTAATATTCAATGTGTAGTGAACATCCATGTTTTCAACCACCATATCAACTTTTTTGGTTTTATACCAACCAAAATGGTTCATTAGCTTTTCAAATAATGGGGTACTGTCAATAATTTCAATCATTTGCTACTCCTATTTTTTGGCTGTTTTAGCCGATTTAACAAATGCTTCTTTTGTTGGGGCGCCTTTTGTGCCAGGTTTAGTTGCCATTAAGCTTCTTCCTTTTCAGTAGTAAAACAAACATCTTGCCAAGACATGATTAGGTAACGTTCTTTTTCGTAAAAGTATTCTGTAAATTTTAGGTATTCTTCTTGGGCATCTTTACTCATTGTCCCAAATCTTATGTAATCACCGACTTGTACCGGCATTGCTTCACGGCGCCCGTTTATCTTTCTTCCAGGGCCTACAGCGACAACAGTACCCATATTGTCGGCTTCTTTGTTTTCGACAATGATTACGGTACTTAAAGTGCGTTTATCCGGACGTACAACAATTTTGTCGCCCATCGGTTTTAATATAAAATCTACATCAGCCATATAGTTATCCGTTTACTACTTGGTTAGAAAGGCTTACAAGTTTCACGTGCTTGTAGGTCTTTCGCTTTTAATCTTCGTCTGATACTTGTGTTGGTGCTTGTGTTGGCGGTTGTTGACCTGAACCAAAAGTAAATGGAATGTCCTTGCCCGCTTTGGGTGGTGCAGTCCAAGTACCTTTGTTTTTAGCCAAATTCACCAATCTTGCATCCTTTAGATAAGCTGATGTTTTCAGCAAATCAGTCAAGCTAGTTTGGTTACTAGCTGGGTTCAGATTGGCGGTAAATTCTGCCATGATTACATATCGTCCTGGTCGTGGCCTACACGTTTATGGTCATAACAAACTGACTCACCCATGTTTCCGCTATTGAACTCACCTAGACGGCCATCGTGCTTGCCCATATGTGCAGAAGGACGTACACCCATGCCATCTTCTAGACCCATTGCTACGCCGCCAACCAGCTTACCGTGACGTTCGCCAGTTGTATCGGAAGATGTAGCACCCTTAGGTACTTTTTCACCAGAAGCGCCTGGCATGAATTTGGTGGAATTTACGCCCTTTTCAGAACCCTTTTTTTCGCCAGTACGGTCGCTTGATTTTGCGCCTTTTGGCTCAACTTCTTTATTGTAATAACCCATTTTGTTTCCTTTTTGCAAAAAGAACTAGAAAAGCCTAGTTTCCATATTTTCGTCTATTTTACTACTATGTCAAGTCTAATCTGTTGGGTCATATCCAAATTCATGAAGTGAATTAGCTTCAGTATAAATATGCTTTGCTGGTACTGTTTTTTCAAGAATTTGATACCCATTGTCAAAATATTGACCATGTTTTTCAGCATAATCTAAATTTGGCGTTACCCAATCGCCAGGATGTATATCTTCACCAGCGTATTCTGTTGGTACGGCACGATAAACAGTTATAGGATGGTCTGGTTTGCCTTTGGCGGCTTTCATGATGTCTAAAGTATCTTTATCCATTTTTTTATCGCCATCACCGTAATATATATGTCCTTTTGGTCCATAAACATCAGATGGATAAGTTTTATCTAATTCATAACCTGGTGCAGTAGTTCCATCGTCAGTTTTATATGGGGCGGTATGACTACCACGGTAATCATAACTTTGGCTTGGCTGGTTAATGGTGCTTGGATGATGAGTAGTAATGATTGCTTCATCAGGATTTATATCTAGTCCATAACCAGTTTTGCCAGTAAATTGATAAGGGTAATTACTACGCAATTCTTCGGGCGATAAATTAGCCCTTCTTTGAACTAAACGGGCTTCAGCTTCGCCGCCATGATGCAAATAATCTGAATATCCCAATTCTTCAGGGTTCATATCAATATATCTGCGGCTTAATACGTCACGTTGTACCATTAATTGACGATATTTTTCTATATCATCAGCTTTATAAGCTTCACTTCCTTGACGGTTTAAATCTTCAATTTTGGTCATTATGTCTTGCTTTTGCTTGGCATAATAATTGACTAATTGCCCAGCATTTGCACCACGGTTAAATTCTTCTTTAGCTTGTATGCCGTGGGTAAGTTCATGCAACATAACTGATTTAGCTTCTTCAGGGTTTAAATCTTCCCTAATGCTTATTTCGTTTTTCTTTTGATTGTATGAACCATGTACTGGGTTATCTGCTTTATGGGTTTTTACCTTAATATCACCTAAATGGGGATAAGCTTCCATTAATTCAGGATGCTCTAAAACGTCTTTTACCAATACATTTTCTTTAGCCCAAATACCATTTAAACCACCACGGCGGTGTATTTCATCAAACGTTTCGCCTTGTTTCATTTTGGCAAATTTGTCGCTTAATTCCATGCGCCATTGGTTATCTAATCCACGGGCCATTCCAGTTGCTTTATGTATTTCTTCAGGGGTAGCGCCTTTGGCTTCCATTTTTCCAGCATTGAAAGCCATTTCTTTATTCCAAAGCTTAGATTCTGGTCCCATCATGGATAAACCTACTGGTAAACCCTTAGTTAATTTAGCGGCGCCAATGGTAGGTGCTACTACATTTGTAGCAACGTCAAAAGTAGGTTCAAAACGGCCTGTTTTCCATATGTCTAAACGGTTTCCGCCGGTGCCTGTAACTTCGGATGGGTTTCTAAATGGGTAATCGCCTTGTCCCCAACGCTGAACTTCTTCCGGTGCTTTGCCCAATAAAACGTCACCTAATTGAGTTCCGCCGATTAATGGAACATAGTCTTTAACGTAATATTGATTAGCAAATTTTTTTGCGGCATCAAGAAAATCACCAATTTTTGCAACATTGGGATTGACGGTTGGTATAGGACCAATCGTGGCTAGTTCGTTATCGTCAGGCATAGCTAATTTTATAGGACTTCTATCATTACATCAACGCCGCCGCCTTTTCTGATTTCACCACGTTGAATCATCAAAACGTCTATTTGGCCGTCATTGTCATATACCCCAGCATCTTCCAGGGCATCTAAAACAGCCTTTAATCTGTTATCTAAATCTGTTACTACTTTAGAACGTGGATAAAGCCATAGCGTAACTTCTAGTCGTTGATTATTATACTTTGGTACATTTTGTGTAATAACGCACTCTGATACCGCAGTCTTAAATTCCCGCCCCGCTTTGCTTAATACCGTGTGGCCACGAAAATTACGCCAATAAGTGTTTACAGATGGCGGATAAGGCAGTTTAATAACAGTCATATAAGTATTTGATTCTTAATAATGTTTTGGTAGTATTGCATGAAATTTCAATAAAAGGTAAGTTATGGCACAAAAACCATTGTCACACCAAGAAATGCAAGAAGCTGTAAATGTTTTTGCTAAAACTGGTAATAAAAGAAAATCTGCTGAAATTTTAAATCTTCCAGAAGGCACTTACAACTCTAGATACCGGGCTGGTGTAAAAGCTGGAATTAAACCTACAGTTGAAATTTTTAGCAAAGAATTAAACGAATTAAATGAAGCAAAAAACAAAATACGGCAGTTAGAAGCCACTATAAATGCGGCAGAAGAACAAACTTTAACTGCTGAATACATTAAAAACACGATTTTAAAGATGTCAAAGAAGGTGGCATCCCCACCAAATTGGTTAATTAAGCCCAATAAAAAGAAAAGAAGTGCTGGTGTTCCTACTCTTTTTGCATCAGATTGGCATTGGGGTGAAGTAGTTGACCCAAATCAAATCAATGGCGTAAATGAATATAACGTAGCTATTGCCCAGGACCGTGCAAGGGTAATGATTGAAAAAACTATAGATTTGCTTAAAAACCATGTAGCTTTAACTGATTACCCTGGCATTGTGTTTGTATTAGGTGGCGACATGGTATCTGGTGACATTCATGAAGAATTGATGGCTACCAATTCTATGGAAATTATGCCAACGGTTATTGATTTGTTTGGTGTATTGACTTGGTGTATAGAAACTTTAGCCGATGAGTTCGGAAATGTCTTTGTTCCATGCGTTTCTGGCAATCATGGGCGCAATACGCACAAAATTAGGGCAAAAGGTCGCAATTTCACTTCATTTGATTGGTTACTCTATCAGTTTCTATCAAAGAGGTTTGAAAATGATACCCGTATTCAATTCCATATTCCCGATGGCTCTGATGCCTATTATTCAATCTACGGACACAAATATTTACTTACACATGGCGACCAATTTCGTGGGGGTGACGGTGTCATTGGCGCTTTAGGCCCAATCATCCGTGGCGACCACCGTAAACGGTCTAGGAACGCCCAGATTGACATGGAATACGACACAATGATATTGGGTCATTGGCATCAGTTAATCCAGCTAGAACGCCTTATAGTCAATGGTAGCCTTAAAGGTTACGATGAATACGCTTACGCCAACAACTTTGGCTTTGAGCCACCACGCCAAGCATTGTGGATTACCCACCCTGAACACGGATTAACATTCAGTATGCCGGTATATGTGGAACGCAAACAAAAAGAATTAAACAAAGAATGGATTAGCTGGAAATGAGGTTAACGCCAGAAGTGTTACGCAATTTATACAGTACCCTGTATTGCGTTTATCCATTTACTAAATGGAAATTGCCGTTACCAGAAGAAATTGATTTTCAGGTTGATAAGCATGACAAAACAACTATGGGTACGTATATGTATGACACCGGTGATGAATATGCCCATACGATTACGGTGTCTGCCGCTTTATGTGGCCATATGATGACAGTAATTCGGGTATTATGCCATGAATGTATTCATATGTCTTTTCACCGGCAAAAAGGCGACAAATGGGCGCATCATTCTAAGCAGTTTAGAACCAGGTGTTCTATGGTTGCCCTAGAACTTGGCCTAGACCCACTTGAATTGTAAAGTTCTGAAAAAAGATTGTAAAGTTTCTTATAGTTTGTGTGCAATTTGTAACCTAAAAGTATATATTTTGTGTACATATTGATACCTATATGTATCAAAAATGGCAAAAAATGTACACATTAAGATACATAAATGGGTTCTTAAGTGGGTTAAGGATTCTTTTATGAATCATTAACTTTTCTGTTATTTGGCCATGTAATACAAACCAATGTTGGCTGTGGCATAAGACATATAGGTAACACCCATAGGTACATTGCCTTTAACGACCTGCTCTATACCTA
>JGI24890J29729_1001286_pt1 | contig 11700 bp, 10 predicted proteins | sample FreactcultureFD7_FD_29729 | JGI IMG/M metagenome (IMG submission 29729)
TGGTCTGACCTTGACGGAGTTGGCTATATTGCTGCGGGAACCAGCGAGCGTCTTGAGGTGTGGAATGCAGGTGTTATAAGCGATATCACGCCCATTTCCAGCACGGCAAACCTTGGAACGCCCTTTTCGACTGTAAATACCACCAAGGAAATAACGGTGCATGACGTTGCGCATGGCGCGGCGACCGGAGACTGGATTTACGTCATGACCTTTACGGCCATCGACGGCATCGTGCTTCAGGGCTTCTATAAGGTAACGAACGTTATTGACGCTGACCACTATACCTTTAACGCTGCAAGCACCGCGACATCAACAGTCCCTGTAGGCGGCGTTACGTCGTTGTTCACCACCGGGGCTGCAAGCACTTCCGTTCAGGTGACGCTCAATAACCACGGCTATCAGGCGGGCGATGTATATACTGTTTATGTCTCGACTGTCGTAGATACCATTACCCTGTTTGGGGCTTTCATCGTCCAGACGCGCATAGATGCAAATAATTTTACCATCACCGGGCCTTCCGCAGGGTTTGCAGGAGCAACAGGAAGTGAGAACGGTGGAAATGTACGCATCGAATATCTCCTCGCAAGCGGTGCGGTATCCAGCACTGTTGAAATGGGTTATGGCGAGGGCGGGTATGGGCTTGGCCCTTATGGTGTCGGGGCATCTTCAGGGGCGCAGACTTCCCTGCGCCAGTGGACATTTGGACAGTTCGGGCGCATCCTCGTTGCCTGCCCTATCGACGGCTCAATCTACGAATGGGACCCTGTTGTTGGCTTCTTCGAGAATCCGGCGACCGTAATATCCGGCTCCCCTACCGTGGCAACCGGCATATTTGTCGCCATGCAGCAGCAACAGATTATTGCCTATGGCATAACCGACCCTAACACCGGCCTGCAGGACCCCATGCTTATCGGCTGGTGCGATGTGGCGAACTTCAATGACTGGACTGCCTCCGCCACCAATCAGGCAGGAACCTTCCGTTTATCGCGTGGAAGTCGTATTGTAGGAGGAATCCAGGGGCCTCAGTACGGCATGCACTGGACCGACCTTGGCGTATGGCTCCAGCAGTATATCGGCTTCCCGCTGGTCTATGGCTTTAATGAAATAGGGCAGGGCTGCGGGCTTATCTCCATGCGCTCGGTAGGTGTCTTGGGCGGTGTGGTATATTGGTGTTCGCTTAATCAGTTTTATGGCTTTAATGGTTCTGCTGTCGTTCCGCTTAAATGTGCCGTATGGGACATCTTCTTTCAGAATGCCAACTTCGCTCAACAGGACAAGTTTCTGCTGGCTCCGGACAGCCATTTTAATGAATTCTTCTACTTCTATGCTTCCCTTAACGGAACCGGGGAGATTGACTCGTACATCAAGTATAATCAGATGGATAACGTATGGGATTATGGCGCTCTTGTCCGCACGGCATGGTTTGACCAGAATGCTGTCCTTGCCAACAATCCGATAGGCGTGGATGGCGATGGTCTTATCCAGCAACATGAGGTTGCCGGGAGCAACGATGCTGACGGACAGCCCATGAATTCCTCGATAACTACTGGCTTTTTCAAGCTCTCCGAGGGACTGCTTATCATCTTCCTTGAGCGCATTCTGCCTGACTTTGTGGCGACAACGGGCGCCTCTATACAGATTACCGTGAACATGGTAAACTATCCGGATGAAGACCCTATATTTTCACAGACTTATACGTGGGTTGCGGGTACGACTGAATATATCATCGTAAGGGGAAGAGGGAGGTTCGCGCAGCTTACCATCAGCAGCAACGACCTCGGAAGTTTCTGGAGGCTGGGGGAATTTTTACTGGTGGGAACGGCAAGCGGTAGACGCCCATGAGTGATGATGCTTTTAAACAGGGAGAAACAACGAATGTCGTCAATGCGCTGAATCAGATTTCCCTTCAGTTGGCGCAGTTGACGAAGACGGTGGATCGAGTCTTTCCGCAAGCTATCGGTACTGCATTGAGTGTTACGTCAGGCTCTATTACGCCGAAGAATTATGTGGGCTACCTGTCGGTTTACAATCCGGCGAGCGGCCAGAATGTTGAAATAGGATATTATAGCCCACCATAGGAAGCTAAATGGCTCTCACACCGAATAAAGCGTTCAATAACCAGACTACCGGCATAAATAGCGGAACATGGGGCATTGTCCTTAATTCCAATTTTACCGCCATTGACCAGAGCTTCGGTGGAAGAAAGAATGCGAACGTTGCAGGTGCAGCGAACGTCACAGTTTCCGCTGCCGATGCGCTGAATGTATTCCATCTCCTGACTGGCTTGCTGACCGGAAATATCGAATATATCCTGCCCGCGACCGGAGCCTTTTATTTCATACAGAATAACACCACTGGGGCCTTCACGGTCACGGTGATTGTCGCAGGCGGAACATCAAGCTTTATTATTCCGCAAGGACAGACTGCTTTTGTCTTCGCAGACCCTGATAATCTTGTTCCGACTGGCTTCATCAATACGGTGTTTCTTGGCGGCACGACTGCAGGCTCNGCAAATGTTCAGACTCTTGCTGCGGTTACGCCGGGTCCTTGGTCGCTGATTGCAGGGAATATTCTATATTGCACAGCAGGATTTACCAACACGCTTACCGCGACCTTCCAAGGCCCTGATGGAGTTGCGAAAAACCTGCGCAAGAATTCAAGTTCAGGGCTTATCGCCCTGACGGGCGGTGAGATTATCGCCAATACGCCCATTGCCCTTTATTACGATGGTGCTCAGTATGCCCTGCTGAATCCAACTGCAGTTGCAGGGCAGATACCGGGAACGGCAACAAATGATAATGCGGCTGCAGGAAATATCGGTGAATATATACCATCTACTGTCCTTATCGGTGCTGCCGTCGCCCTTGTCTCGAATGTCGCAAAGACCATCACATCCATACCGCTCACTGCAGGCGATTGGGATGTGAGCGGGAATATCGTTACGGCTCCGGCAGGAGGAACAACGACCGCTGTTCTTACTGCGGCCATAAGCCAAGCTGATAATACACTGCCGACCAGTCCTGCCGGAGGTGGTATTCAACAGCTTATTTTCAATACAGCCGCTGGAAACTCAGGTGCTCTTAGTGCTGGTACAGTTCGCATAAGCCTTGCTGAACCGGCTACTATTTATCTGGTTGCCGATATAGTGTTTGGGGGGGGAACATTAAGTGCATATGGATTCATTGGAGCAAGGAGAGCTAGATAATGCCGATTGCAATACCACAAAGCGGGGTTATCGGAGCGCGCAGGACACTTGGTAGCCTTGCGCCGCATCCTGCTGATATAGGCCGGATTGCCGGAGCGCATCTTGGATTCAAAGCTCCGCGCATGCACTTTGCAAGTGGCGGCATCACCGGAAACAGGCAGAAGAATCCCCCTGTCGATATTACTGATACCATGTTCTCACCCATCGACCCTCTTGTTGGCGTTCCGGATGTAGGAACCAATTTCATCCAGTCTCCGCAACTTCAGACCGGACATGGCGCTCCTGCGCCTCCGGCTGTTCAACAGCAACAGCAGCAGGACCCGATGAAACAGATTTCCGAAGGAACCTCTGCGGCAAATGGCGCAACCGACCTCTACACCAAATTTTTTCCCGCTGCGGCCACTACAACGCCTGTTGGTATCGTAAGCGATGCCAGTAATATCGGCTCGGCGGGCGATGTCGCTGCGAATCTCGGAACTGATTTTAGCGGATATACCAGCGCAGCGTCTATGGCTGCCCCTGCTATTGCCTCGACTGCTGCCGATGCTGCGGCGACTACTGCAGCTTCAACCATGCCGGAATGGCTTACCGCACTCATGGCTTTTTTTAACAAGGGAGGCGCGGTTCCCGGCTATGCTGCCGGTGGCGGAGTGGGCGATACCTTTCATGAAAGCGGGCTGCTCAACAGTGCAGGTCCGGGGCGTACCGATACCATCAATACTCATGTCCCTGCCGGAGCCTATGTGGTGCCTGCGGATGTCGTGAGCGGTATTGGCGAGGGGAACACGCTTGCAGGCTCTGCCGTCATCGACCGCATGTTTGCGACTGCCCCCTACGCTGTCGCCCAGCCCAAGATTCGTCACGGCAGCGGAGCGCCACGTCCTGTTGCTGCCCCCCACAATGAATCGAATGATCCGAATCCCACGGTCGATACCGGCTTTATCAATGCCAATGCCGCAAGGGCAGGAGGAGGCGGTGTTCCTGATATAAATATCGTATCTCCGACGCCTGAATGGGGAAGCACGCCAAACACTGTACAGCCTGTGCAGGCAGGAGGATTGCCGACCTCGCCTGTTTCACCGGGGATGGGAGGAGTAGGCGCCGGGACAAAGAGTGATGGCAGCAATAACTATTGGGGCAACAATCCGGATGTTCCAAAAGCCCAGCGCAATAATCCTGCCTACCAGCCCTTTGACCCAACAAGATTTAATGAAGGCGTTGATCCGGGTTTGAAACGGGCGAAAGGCGGCGACACCGGAAAGGCGCCTGTGGTTTTGGCTGGCGGCGAACATACTATCAGCCCTCAGCAGATTATCGCTAAGTTCGGAAGTTTGCGCAGAGGACATAAAATTCTTGACCATTGGGTAGTTCTTCAGCGTCAGAAGATTGCCAAAGAGATGTTGAAATTGCCGCCGCCCGTAGGAAGCAAGGTGAAAAAGAAATGACCTTTCCAAACCCTGTAAATTATATCCGTTTCTGCAATGAAGGCGACCGCGAGAAGCTTCTGGCTTTTGTACGCGAGGGGCATGACGAGAGCGCCATGTTCACTCTCAGCAATGAGAAAGTTGCGAAGGTGATTGACCACGGCATCAATCCTCCGAGGGATGAGAAGGGCAATGTCATCCATCTGGTGATGATTGGCGTCATCGACGCGCCTGATGGCAGCGGAAAGATAGCGGCAAGCCTCGCAGTGGAATATACACAGCCGTGGTACAGCGAGGACTGGGTTCTTTACGAACTGTGGAATAACGTGCGTCCGGATTATCGCAAGTCCACTTATGCGCAGGACCTTATCAAGTTTGGCAAGTGGATTTCTGACTCGACGCAGCGTCCATTAGGCATGCAGATTTACACGACCGAGAGGCTTACTCCGAAGATTGAATTGTACCGGAGGAAGATGCAGCAGGTCGGGGCATTGTTCGTGCATAATATGCAGTTGGCAACAGGACCGGCGATTAAGAAAGCTGTGCAATGAGCGAAGAAGAAATATTGATACGGAAGAAGATTGCCGAAGCACTACTTAAGGCACGGAGAATTGTTTCCGAGCATAAGGCGGAATATCGGGGAAAATATTTTTGTTCGGGTGGTGGGGGGACTACTCAGAGCAATACGACGACTGCTATTCCGCCTCAAGTTCTAGCGGAATATCAAAAGGTTACGTCGCTCGGCAACCAAGCCGCGTCCGCTCCGTTGCAGCAGTATAGCGGGCAGATTGTTGCCAGCCCGAATGCGGCTGAGAACAGCGCGTATAATACCATAAACAACATGCAGGGTATGACTGGCCCTGTATCGGCTGCCGACATCCAGAAATACCAGAGTCCGTACACGCAGGACGTACTCAATTCCACAATGGCGGCTGAGAACAATCAGGACGCCCAGCAGCAGGCCCAGCTTCAGGGTAACGCCATATCGGCAGGCGCATGGGGTGGCGACCGCTCCGGCGTGGCACAAGGCATCCTTGGAGGCCAGCAGGCACTGGCGAATAATGCCACGAATGCCGGTATCATGAATCAGGGGTACTCGCAGGCGCTCAATGAGGCCAATATTCAGCAGCAGGCTACCTTGCAGGATACACTTACTGCAGCGAATGCCCAGCTTGCATCGGGACAGCAGCAACAGCAGCAGTCACAGGCCGAGCTTAATGTTCCCTATGAACAGTTTCTCCAGCGTCAGGCATACCCCTTCCAGACTACCGGCTGGCTTGCCAATATCGCGGAGGGTATCGGAAGCAATTCAGGCGGTAACAGCACGACAACAAGTTCCCAGCCTTCCGGAGGTTTATTCGGCGGCCTGTTCAATCGCGGCGGCGGTATTGTTCCAAAGCGTGGGAGCGGCGGTATGCTTCCCGATATGCTCCAGCACGGCATTGGTGCTGCCTTCCTGAATGATTATCTTCAGAAGAATGATAACCCGACAACGAACACCATTGCTGATGTCCTTGGCGGCTTGAACATTAAGAAATCTCTGGCGCGTGGAGGCATCGTCCCGCACTTCGATTCCGGTGGCGCTTACAACGACGATATTATGTCTGCCATCTCCAAGGTGGAGAGCAATGACAATCCTGATGCTGTATCGCCTGCAGGTGCGTTCAGTCAGTATGGCATCATGCCAGCGACTGCCGCGAAGCCCGGATTTGGCGTAGTACCTTATCGCGGTGCAGGTGACGAGGCCCGCTTTGCACACGATTACCACGATGCCATGCTGTCACGCTATAACGGCGATGAGAATATGGCGCTCACAGCTTATAATGGCGGACCTGGAAGGGCTGATAGGGTAGAGAACGGTCAGATAACCATGAACGACCTGCCGACCGAGACACAGCAATATCCGGGCAAGGTGATGGCTGCACTTGGACAGTCTCCGGACCAATACCAGAGTGATATGGACGAGGCGACTGGCATCAAAGCTCCGCCTCCTACGCCTCCGGTAAACGCGCCTGACCATCCTTCAAACTATGTGGCGCAGATGCCGACTACGCATGAAGCTAATCCGTGGCTTGCCGTTGCCGCAGGCGTTGCCGGAACTCTGGCAGGACGCTCGCGCAATCCCATTACCGATATTGGTCAGGGTGCGCTCATTGGCCTGAATAATTATGAGCATCAGCAGGAAGTGGCGGATAAGCAGAATTATCAGGAAGGCAGCTTCCAGAATAATGCGCAGAAACTGATGGACGAGGCCGATCAAACCAAGCAGAAATTCGCACAGGAAAAGACCACTGAGGCTGATACCAATGAATACCATAAAGGTCTTCTGGAGAATCAGAAACAGGCGCTTGAGCAGGGAAAGATTGGCTTTAACCAGTGGGGCCAGCCTATCTTCACAACGGGGCCGAAGGCAGGTCAGGCGATTCCGCAGGATAATACTCCGGGTGGCAATCGTCCTCCCGGCATGCCTGATTTTGAAGGCATACAGAAAGTGGCGGACAATATCGGCATCACTCCGAACTTCATCAGTCCGAAGAACAAGCAGGATCAGGCTGCCGCAAGCAAGATGATTTCATCTGCGGGAGACAATGTAGCGGCGTCAAATGACGCCATACTCAGTCTCAAGCGTGTGGAACAGCTTCTGCCGCAGATTGACCAAGGCAAGATGGCGCAGGCATCAAGGTCAATACAGAAATTGATTGGCGAAGGATCAACACCGGAAGATGCTATTGCCAAGGTTCTTCCAAGCGGGACTACGGAGAGGGCTGCCTATGAAGAAATTACAAAGCTTGAAGGCAATGCTGCGCTGCAGAATGAAGTGGCAAATGGCATCAAAGGCCGCGCCCTTGGCTTCAATATGGTGAAGCTTGGTCAGGGCCTCTTCGCAAGCCCTGAGATGGCTAAGGATGCGCAGATGCACATTCTTGACAAAGCCATATTACTTTCGGAAACCGCCAAGGGTGCAAATGAGATTGTTCCGCAACTTGAAGGAACAACGCCCGGTACGCTGGTAAAGGCCAAACAGAAATATTATAACGATAGCATGGCAAAGGGCTATGCCATACCCTCGCAGGATTACCTGTCCGGAGCCTATAAAGCTGCTGATTACAAACGGGCTGCGGATACTGCCGTTGCACCTATATCTTCAGCGGTGCAAACTCCTGCAAATCTTCCTCCCGGTACAATGTATAGTCCATCGCGCAAACAGTATAAGGACCCATCCGGGAAGCTATATGATAGCAGCGGGAGGCCAATATAATGGCGGAAGTAGATGACTGGCAGCCTCTATCTGCCCCCTCTGGCGCTGATGACTGGCAGCCTGTAGCTTCATCTGCTCCGGCCCAAGAGCCAAGTCCGAACATGGATAATGAAAAGCGCACGATTGCCAATGCAATGACCGGACAGATTACCGCGCCATCTGCTGTACTGCAGACGATGGGAAATATGGCGGGGGCTGGATGGGATGCGGCGGGGCGTGCTGTAAAGTCCATGCCGGGATACGGTATGGCTGCAGATGCTGCTTCTGCCGTTAGCAATGTGGCACAGCGCGGAGCGCAGTCAGTTGCCGATTACATCGGAGATACTTCTGCCGGTAAGGCGGTTGGCGATGTCGGCATGGCCGCAGAAAACAAGGCGTCTGATTTTGCCAAGGCGCACCCCGAATTGACTGATGATGCTATTGCAATCACTAAATTACTTCCGCTTGAATCAGGCGCTGGTGTGGTAAAGCAGGGCCTTGAAGCCGCTTCCGCCGACACCGCCTATAATCAGGCGGCACAGACGGCAAAGCGCACTGGAATCCTGCCCAGCACGCAGGCCATTCTCGACGACCACGGATTGACTGCCGACCAGATTGCAGCCATGAGTCCGCAGCAACGCGCCAAGGTGAAGAGTGGCATGTATGCGCAGGGCGTGGCTAATAATATCGAGGACGCCCGCAAGCTGAAGAATGGTATCTATTCGATGGCGGATGAGGTTGGAAATTCCAGCACATTCAGCGCTCCGGATACGCAGTCAGCCCTTGCCAATCTATATCAGAAATACAGCAACGACCCTGCCTATGATGGCACGCCCTTAGTGCGCAGGCTTGCAAGCTGGCAGGCTATGTTTAACGGCGATGGTACGATTACTCCGACACGCCTTAATAAGCTTAAAGACCAGATTGATGATGCCTACCGTGAGAATCCCAAGGCTCCGGAGGGCGAGGTCTATCAGTCGATAAGTCAGCCTGTGAATGGCGCGGTGGATACCGCAAAACAACAGTTTCCTAACTGGGGTACACTGATAGATACGGCGGATGACGCGCACCAGAATCTGATGAAATATACCAAAGAGGATAATGCCTTCACAAAAAGCTGGTCGCCTGACAGTCAGAAGGATTTCCAGATGAATGCCGCGAACGGTAACGCCGCTGGCGACCTGAAGGGCGATACCCTTAATCAGATTTCAAAGATGTCCAGCATCGAGAACGAGGCCCAGCTTCAGAAGGTGATGGCATTCATGCCGCAGGAGTTGCAAGGCCAGTTCCTTACCGATGTCGCCAAGAATGGCTCGGTGCCGTCGCGGATAAAGAAGATGGTGAAGGCTGTGCTTTATACCTCACGCGGAAACTATGGATGGGGTCTTTCAAACCTGATGGATGCCATGCCTACAAAGGCGGAGATAGAGGGGTTTGACCCGGATGCAGCCACGCATATCTCGGACAGGATGCAGCAGTGGAAATCGGCTGCAGATGAGGCATATGAGAATCATCTTGATGAGCAGATGGAGAAGCAGGGGGCAAATGCCAGCACGCGTTATCAGGCTTCCAGCGCTCAAAGGATGCTGCCAAACCCCGGAACGCCTCTGGCCCTTCCGGCGCCTAATGTCATGAAATCAGGCTGGTCAGGAACCGACACCCAGCCCATGACAGGCGAGGACTTGGCACGCGCACAGGCAGGACGCGAGAATTGGCCTGCAGTGCATCCTGGAGAGGCACAGCCGCCAGCGGCGTATGGCGACCCTCGCCAGCCCTTACCCGCCTCCGGAAGCTGGCTGAGCAACTTCATGCGCGAGAATAAGGGAAGGCCAATGTCCAGCACGCAGGGACAGGAGTATGTCAATCCTGTGCGCAAACAGGCAGAAAATACGCTCAAGGACATTGCAGGCCCTGAATATGACGATTTCCTGAAGCGCAATGGCTATGCCAAGGGTGGCGCCACCCCCTCAGAAGCCCAGATAAAGGCGGGTAATTACCAGAAAGACCATGTGAAATTTCAGGGGCTTGATATAAGCATCGAGAATAAAAAGGGAAGTATCCGGTCAGGCAGAGATAAGGGCGGTAAGGAATGGACGGTGCGCATGCCTGCATCTTATGGATATTTCAAGCGCTCGGAAGCTGCTGACGGGGATAACGTAGACTGCTATATTGGGCCGCATGAAAAGAGCAATCGCGTATATATTATTGATCAGCATCACCTGCATAATGGAGTATATGATGAGGCCAAGGTCATGGTCGGGTTTTCGTCCAGAGATGAGGCTGTTTCCACTTACAAGGCCGGTTTTTCGGACGGCAAGGGTCATAAACGCATCGGCAAGGTCACGCGCATGTCGGTGGCTGAACTCAAGGACTGGCTGAAGAATGGAAACACCAAGAAACCTGTAAAGGAGGCTGCATGATACGCATTGCAATCCTAATCTCGGCATTCATATCCGCATTTACCGGAGTCACAGTAATAGCAATGGGGGAATGGAGGCGCTTTGCCCTGAAATTCGCTGCCGTAGCTCTGTGTTTTTCCATTGATTTGGCAGTCCTTGGGATTCTCTATATCCATCCTGACGAAATGGTAAATCAGCAGCATCCCGGAATATTCACAACATTCGGACTCCTGATAATTGCCAAGAATATAGACCATATTCTGTTCTATATAGCCTTTGGACGTGACGCCATACAGTTCAAGCGCAGGGAACGCAGGACAACGCTCTATGGCGAAAACAGGGAAGCAGCATGACCGACGAACCCTTGGCATCTATAGGCAGGATTAATGTGGATCAGCATAAAGTCGATGTCTTTCTAAACGCCCTTGGCGTAAGCGCTATGGCTGGGGCATGTGCAGCGGTCGTCAGCACCAATATGCGGACATTCTGGGGCTTTGTGCGCTGTACCCTCCTTGCCTTCTTCGTTGGCTATGTAATAGGCTCCATATGCGATGCCTATGGCATCAAGGATGGAATGACTCACGGCCTTGTGGGCCTCGGTGGCTTTCTCGCCAATTACATCCTTGCCTTCATGGTCCAGCTTGCCCAGCTTGCCAGCGCCAATCCTATGGTTATCGTCAACTGGCTGCTCTCATGGATTCCCGGACGGAAGCCCAAGGAATGAGTGCCAATCTCCAAGCCTTTTTGGACATGCTGGGGGTAAGCGAGGGAACGTCCACTTGCCCGGCCACGCAAGACCGGGGATACGATATTCTCGTTGGAGGCACACGCTTTACCAGCTATGCCGACCATCCCCGCATTGTGGTCGATTTAGGGCATGGCCTGAAGTCCACTGCAGCAGGAAAATTTCAGATACTGGAGCGTTATTATGACGCTTATGCAGATAGCCTTGATCTTGATGATTTCAGCCCTGATTCTCAGGATGCTATCGCCGTAGAAATGATCCGCGAACGCCATGCCATAGAACCTATCGAAGAGGGGAATCTTATGCTTGCAATCCATCTTTGCTGCAATATATGGGCAAGCCTGCCGGGAAGCCTCTATCGCCAGCATATTCAGCCCTATGCATTGCTTGAGAAGGCATATCTGGATGCAGGCGGGAAGCTTAGAGCGTCGTAAGCCTCTTCGGCCTGACGCTGAACGGATTGCATCCGGCAGCCGACCATGCGGCCTTATAAACCTTAATCAGCAGTCCATCTTCGGTTGTGTAAGAGTCAATCACANGCCATGCTGTGTCTTCGGCGTCTTTCAGGATTTTAGGCGGTCGAGCCATTGAAATCCATTGACTGTTAATAACTTTTATGTTACTAACAATCCATCAAAAGTCAAGGTAATTATGATAGTTATATCCCTCCCGTTACCTCCCTCAGTGAA
>JGI24890J29729_1001287_pt1 | contig 11690 bp, 10 predicted proteins | sample FreactcultureFD7_FD_29729 | JGI IMG/M metagenome (IMG submission 29729)
ACCAAATTGCCTTCTTTATTCCATGGCAAAAACGCTCACCTCAATTATTATCGGCCAGCTCATCGAGCANGGAAAGATTCTTGAGTCAGATACCTTNGTTTCATTCTTCCCNGAGTGGAAGACCGGCACTTCNTTTGACAGAGTTACTATCCAAAGCCTGTTGGACATGGAGGCAGGGGTTGGTGTGAAAGATAATTACCCGAGCGGCCCAGCAGGTTGGGGTGTTGGCATTGCCCAGATGTATGCGACAACAGATATGAATTGGTTTATTACGCATAACCGTAAAATGCTCGAGGAACCAAACACAAAACCTGATTACCGCAGTGTGGACACACAGATGCTAGGACTAATCATTCAAAAGGTAACCGGAGGAACCATCTCTGATTACTTCAGTAAAAATGTCTGGCAACCCATCGGAGCAAAAAATGCCGCAACATGGAACGTTGACCACAAAGGTGGCCATGAAAAAACTTTCTGTTGCTTTAATGCAACAGCCCGTGACTACGCTCTTATTGGGCAGTTACTCATAAATAATGGCAAGGCGCAAAGCCAACAAATTATTAGTCCTCATTGGATGAAGCGCTTTTCTACCCCTGTTGTAAAGCTTGATCACGGCTGGGGCTATGGCGCGCAGCTATGGCATCCTTATCCAGGAATCAATTTAGCCATGGGATTACATGGTCAGCAGATTTTTACCGATCCTGCTACCAAAACAGTCATCGTGAAACTAAGTGATTATCCAAATGGTGATGATCCACAAGACGCTATTGCTGCTGTTCTCTATCCAATTGCACAAAAAAAGTAACTCTGCGCTAAGTGCCCCGAGTGGGGGTCGAACCCACACTTGGAGGATTTTAAGTCCTCTGCCTCTGCCATTGGATTACGGGGCCAGAAAGGCGCTGCCGCACTGGCCTACGCCTTTCTTAACTAAATCTGATTATCAAGCTAGAAGTGTGATGGTGTCTGAATCTAAGTGAGCATTTGATGCCACGCGCGCAAATCCGCACTCTTCACATTGAACTAGAAGACCACGTGTCTTGTTATAAAGGAGTTCGAGTTCGATGGAATGGCAGAAGTCGCACTTTGGCACATCTATTACCTGTTGCATGGTTACCTCCCCTCTTTAACAGGCAAACGCCTAATAGGACAGATCAGGGAAGTGAGTAAATTTTCCCATTTGGCCGGAGCTCTACCAGCGATTTGAAGTTAAACAAATGGGAAACAATCATTGAATTGTTAACACCATTACGCTCAAACTAAATCTGTTCACCCAAATATCACCGTTTCATCCTTTCTGAATCTGGTAGTAACTCGTATTTTTTCCCTTATGAGCGAATCTAAAGTGCGCAATCCATTTGCAGAAGTCAATGAGAAAGTTGCTCGGGCTGGCGAGTTGCTGAATCTAAAACCTGGAGTAATCAGCGCATTNAGTAGTTGTGAGCGCGAAGTTGTGATTTCTATTCCGCTTCGTAAAAATGATGATGTTGAAGTTTTGACTGGCTATCGAGTGCAACATTCAAGTGCGCGTGGGCCCAGAAAGGGTGGGATTCGATTCCATCAAGATGTTGATCTAAATGAGGTTCGTGCGTTAGCAAGTTTGATGACGTGGAAAACAGCGCTCATTGATGTGCCCTTTGGTGGTGCAAAGGGTGGTGTTGCTGTCGATGCAACCAAACTAAATGCGATTGAGAAAGAAGAGATCATTCGTCGCTGGACCCGCTCGCTCGTTCATGTACTCGGGCACCACAGAGACATTCCTGCTCCTGACATGGGTACTGATTCAAAAACTATGGCCTGGTTAATGGATGAATTTCATCGCCTTGAAGGTTTTCAACCAGCCTGTGTGACTGGTAAGCCCGTCGAACTATTTGGTGCACCTGGGCGCGAAGAAGCTACTGGGCGTGGTGTAGCGCGGATTGCCGCAGCAACTCTTGAACAGAACGATAAGAAGGTTAAAGGTTCAACTGTTGTAATCCAGGGCTTTGGCAATGTCGGAAGATTTGCCGCTCTTGGGTGTGAAGAGTTGGGCATGACCGTAATTGCAATTTCTGATGTGACAGGTGGCGTCTTAAACAAGAAAGGACTCGACATTAGGTCTTTACTTGTACATCCAACACTTGCGAATGCAGAAGTTTCAGAACGTGTAGGGGCTTCGGAAGTTTTGGAAATTGAATGTGATGTGCTTATTCCGGCTGCGCTTGGCGGTGTTATCAATGAGGAGAATGTTGAGCGAATAAAGGCTGATTTCATAGTAGAAGGCGCAAATCAACCAATAACAAATGCCGCCGATCGCAAACTGCGTGAGCGGGGCTCAATTATCGTTCCCGATATTTTGGCGAATTCGGGCGGCGTGATGGGTTCTTATTTTGAATGGACTCAAAACATCCAGGAATTTAGCTGGCCAATTGAAAAATTCCGGAGTGAATTGGATTCCCGTATGGAGAAAGCTTTTAGTCGCACCCATAAAGTATCGAAGAAGTACCAGGTCGACCTTCGAACGGCTGCATTTATTGTTGCCGTGGAGCGGGTAGCAAAGGCCTTCGAAATGCGAGGCAGCCTTGTTTAAATTATTGACTCAAGTTGCGAAATTTTTCGTGGATATGTGGCGGACACCCAAGAAACACAAAACTGGTCGCGGTGAAGATTTTGAGTAATTTATAACCAACCAGACTTTTTAAAACCGCGAAATAGGAATGCGGTAAGCGAAACCATTATGCCAATAACAAAGTAATACCCATATCTTGTCGATAGCTCAGGCATATGGTGGAAATTCATTCCGTAGATTCCAGCAATCATTGTTGGACCAGATGCGAGTGCAACCCATGCCGATATTCGACGCACATCAATGTTTTGTTGTACCTGGATATGGGCCAAATCAGCTTCAAGCACCGAAGTAATTAGCGAGTCTAATCCAGATGCATGCTCACAGGCTTGCAACAAATGATCTGAAGTATCGCGAAAGAAAGGCATTATTCCTTCTGGGACTGCGCTGACCATTCCACTTATTAGTTTGTTAATTGGGAGGATCAATGGCTCAATGGCGTGCTTGAATTCAATGATTTCTCGTTTCAAGAAATAGATTTCTTGTGAAAATGTTTGACGCTTACCGCTGAATACTTTATTTTCCACGCCGACAACTTCTTCTTCCAGTGATGTGGCTATTGCGGTGTAACCATCTATAACTCGGTCAGCAACCGCGTGCAACACCGCAAAGGGGCCGAGCTTAAGTAGTTCTGGGTTCTGCTCTAGGTCATGGCGAACAGTTGAAAGTGGATGCCCCTCACCGTGACGCACAATGACAATAAAGTGGTCAGCGATAAAGCACATTAACTCTCCGGTAGAAATTTCTTGTTCTGCCTTATCAAAGAAAACCGTCTTCAAGACGAAGAAGGTTAGGCCGGCATAATCTTCAATCTTTGGGCGCTGTTTAGCGTTGATTGCATCCTCAACCGCAAGAGGGTGAAAATTAAGTTCTCCAACGACCATATTAAATTCGACTTCACTTGGTTCGGCCAAGCCAAGCCACACAAAGCCGCCTTTACTTCGGGCGAGCTCAACCAGGTCAGAAATATCTGATGGGCCCTCAACGCGTAAGCCATTTTGATACAGAGCCACGTCAACAATCATGGACAGAACTTAGCGGGCGGAATTGAATGTAGGAAGTCTAGGAAGTAAACAAGTAGGTGGTGCCCCGAGTGGGGGTCGAACCCACACTTGGAGGATTTACAGTCCCCTCCCATTGGCCGCTCGAGTTAGCCAAACTTCCCATCGATCGTTTGAAAGATGCAACAGAAGAAACGGTTCGAGTGGAAACACTGCGAAAGTATGGCTTTGAGAATGTTGCATCGATCTATAACTCATCGGCCATACAACTTGAAAGAATCCCAGGAATCACGCTTAGCGCTGCGCAATCGCTAAAGGCGCTCGCAGACCAGATGTATCAGGCTGTTGCTCAGTCAATTTCATATGGAATCGATATTGACGAACTTACGCGAGCAGATAGTGAACTCATAGAAAATCTTCAAGGACTTGATTATCTTCGAGCAGAGATGCGCAGCTTTAACGGGTAAGTAACAAAGTTCACCTACTCGTCACCTTCTGCGAGATTTTCGCCTTGCACAATGTGGTGAGATAGGAGGATGAAGCGTGTTCTTGTAGTTGGTGGTGGCGTGATCGGCACTATGCATGCTGTTCTCGCTGCTAAAAAGGGTTTTGCCGTCACACATCTCGAGCGAGATATGAAACCCCAATCAGCATCGATACGAAACTTTGGTCTGATCTGGGTGAGTGGTCGAGCCGCGGGTCCAGAGTTAGATCTCGCGCTACGTGCCCGCAAACTATGGGGCGATGTTGGATCAAAGGCAGATATTGGATTCAGAGCTAATGGGTCGCTCACCATTGCCCGTAGTGATGCCGAGTACACAGTCATTCAAGAGGCAGCCGCTATGGCTGATGCGGATCAACGCGGATTTAAAGTCTTAGATCGCAATCAGACGATCGCACTAGAGCCGCAACTAGCTGGAAAATATGAAGGTGCGCTGCAATGCACCACAGATGCTGCGGTCGAACCTGCAATGCTCCTAGGTGGTTTACGTGCATATTTAGCTACTTTTCCTAATTATTCGTGGGTTCCAGAGTTTGAGGCGATTGGTTTCTATCACGATGAGAATGGCAATCACGTGAGCGATATCGCTGGCCGCAAATATTCGGGGGATTACCTCGCAATATGTGCCGGCGCGGCTCACGATGGATTTATAGCGGAATTTCTGGAGAGTGCACCGCTTCGCAAAGTCCGATTGCAGATGGCAGCGACTGCGCCATTGGGTGCATCCCTCACACATTCACTCGCCGATATTGATTCTCTTCGCTATTACCCAGCCTTTAAGGATCTCTCCCTTGATCGTCTCGCGCCACAGACCGAGATCGCTGCTGCTTACAAGATGCAGTTATTGCTCGTTCAGCGCCTTGACGGATCTATGACGATCGGTGATACGCACGAATATGCTCAGCCTTTTAACCACGAGCTTGATGAGGCTCCATACGACCACCTTCGCTCGGTGATGAATGCGATCTTTGGACGAGAAGTACCACGGATCGAGCGCCGCTGGGATGGCGTCTACAGCCAGAGCACAAGTGATGAGATTTACATTCGCCGCGAGATCGCACCTGGTGCGCAGATCGTAACCGGGGTCGGTGGCCGTGGAAATACCCTGTCACCAGCAATTGCAGAAGAGACGGTAAATCAATGGTCGATTTAAGTAATTCCGCTATCGCACTCGCAATCTTCGATGTTGCCGGAACTACTGCTCAAGATGGTGGGTTAGTTGTCGAGGCATTCCAAAGCGCAATGGAGTCAATGGGTGTGGCACGAGCCAGCGCCGACATGGATCGCATGACCGATTATGTCAATGCGACTATGGGAGAGCGCAAGATCGATGTCTTTATGCACCTCTGTGATGGCGATCGGACCCGCGCCAATACCGCTCATGATCGATTTGTAGAGAGTTATATAGCTCTCGTTAAAGCAGGACGCCTTGAAGAGTTCTCGGGTATTAGCAAACTCTTCCGCGATCTACGGGGAGATGGAATTGCCGTTGCAATTACGACCGGATTCCCGCGCGATATCCTGGATAACATCATCGATGGCCTGAAATGGGCGCCACTCATTGATTTTTCGGTAGCAGCCTCAGAAGTCGCCCAAGGTCGCCCCGCTCCAGACATGATCTTTCGCTGTATAGAGCTCTATAACAAGAAGAACGCGACGGAACTATCAGGTGAGGATATTGCGGTAATCGGTGATACCGAATCAGATATCCGTTCAGGTATTACCGCCGGTGCAAAGTTAGTTGTAGGAGTGGCTTCTGGGGCTCATAATCCTGAACAGCTCTTCCATGCAGGGGCAACCCACGTTCTTAACTTCGCAACTGATCTCCCATCGATTCTGTAATTGATTAAATCTGATTGTTAACTTTCGCTTCACCAGATCACACCCCCATCGTCATCTGCATGCAAAGTCATCGCGGTTGAGTACGCTCACCAAATCCTAAAGGGGGATATATGCGCAAGCGCCTACTCACTGGAGTTATTGCGGCCACAGTGGCTGCAACTTCAATGGTTGCAACATCAGCATCACACGCAGCTACAATCGATTACTCGAAGTGCAAAGATCTCAAGTCATGCGGTGGCATGGATGCACTCGTCAAGGCAGCTCAAAAAGAAGGAAAGCTCAACGTCATCACACTTCCACGCGACTGGGCAAACTACGGCGAGGCCATGGATCTCTTCCAGAAGGCTTTCGGAATCAAGATCACAGATGACAATCCAGATGGATCATCTGCCTATGAAATTCAGACAGTAAAGACGGCTCCAGCTTCAAAGGTTCCAGATGCAGTTGACGTCGGAATCACCTACGGTGCAGATAACGCTAACCTCTTCGCTCCTTACAAGGTTGTGAACTGGAATGACATCACACCTACATACAAGGATGCTTCAGGTCGCTGGTACGGAGATTACGCAGGCGTAATTGCTCTCTCATACGACACCTCAATCGCAAAGGCTCCAAAGTCATTCAATGACCTCAAGGATCCAGCTTTCAAAAATATGGTTGCAATCGGTGGAGATCCATCAGGCGCACAGGAAGCCCTTATGTCAGTCTTCGCAGCAAACCTCTCAAACGGTGGCACAACTGCAAACGTTCAAAAGGGTATTGACTACTTCTCAGATATGAAGAAGTCAGGAAACTTTGTCACAGCACTTGCTAACGGACAGAACTTCCTCGCTGGCGCATACAAGGTCTCATTCTCATGGTCATTCAACGGTCCAGGAGCTGTAGCTACAGCTGCTAAGGCTGGAAAGACTGTTAAGTATGTTATTCCTTCAGATGCTGTCATCAAGGGAACTCCATACATCATGGCTATCCCATTCAACGCTCCACACCCAGCAGCAGCTCGTCTCTGGACTGAGTTCCTCTACTCAGAGAACAAGGGCAAGGGTTCAATGGACCTCGGCTCAACCAAGGGAATGACTGGCTCAAAGATCTTCTCAATGATCAACGGCGGACAGAACATCTGGATCGCAGGCGGCGCACTTCCAATTGAATACGATGCAATGGTCGCAAAGAAGACTAACGCAACAGCTCCAGCTGGATATGAAATCCCAGCAGGCGCAAAGATCGTCACTCCAACACCAGCTGAACAGGATGCAGCGAAGGCTCTCCTTAAGGCACAGTGGCCAGCAATCGCTGGTAACTAAGTTATCTAGAGCAATAGTTAACTAACCGAAATAGATGGGAGTAGTGAGAGCACATTCTCGAGTTCGCTCGAGCGGCCGAGGGACCGGCGTGCTACCACTACTCCCATTTTTTATCTTCACTGGCTTCTTCCTGATTTGGCCAGTTATCGCTGTAACAATTCGTAGCTTTAAAGGTAATAAGAATGAGTGGACCGTCGCGAATTACCGCCCNATCTTGCATACCGGTCCATATCTTCACGCCTTTGTAGTTTCACTCAAGCTTTCAATCATCACAGCGATTATTGGATCACTCCTTGGCGCATTCTTCGCCTATGTAATCGTCACATATGCCCGCGGAAAGTTTGGAGCGGTCATCGACTCGATTTCGGCAGTTTTCGCAAATTCTGGTGGCGTACCACTCGCCTTTATGTTTGTTGCAGCTTTTGGTACCGAAGGTATCGTCACAAAAGTTTTGAAAGATCTCGGCTGGGACATCTATGCCGGCCACTTCACCATCTTCTCTTTCACTGGCGTCGTTCTCCTCTACTCATTCTTCCAAGTCCCGCTCATGGTCCTCGTCTTTAAGCCCGCAATCGCCGGACTACGTCATGAATGGGAAGAGGCGAGTATTAACCTTGGCGCCTCGCCATTCACATACTGGCGCAGAGTCGGTATCCCAATCTTGGTCCCATCCTTTGTGGGGGCTTTCTTCCTGCTCTTTGCCGGCGGCTTCTCGGCCTATGCAACAGCACGTGCACTCACTGTCGGAACCGTCCCATTAGTCCCCATCATTATTGGAACCCTGGTCGACGGAAATGTGATCTCAGATCAAGCAAACCTTGGCGATGCTCTGGCTGTCGGTATGATTGTCATCGCGACGATCGCGATGACTGGGTATATCTGGGCTGGTCGACGCGCTGCGAGATGGCGTAATTCATGAAGAGATTGAACCTTAAGTGGCCACTCACGATAGTCGCCTCACTCCTTGCAATCTTTATCTTCGTGATCCCGATCTATGGCGCAACCGTCTATAGCTTTAAAGGTAATGGTGGCAAGGGTCATTCGTGGGTTAACTATCAATGGTTAATCCATGCCGATGGCTTCTACCCAAGTCTCTTCACCTCGCTCAAGCTGGCTGTTCTCGCTGCGGCTTTCAATTTGATTCTGATGGTTCCGACGATGGTCTATCTCAACCTCAAAGGCCAGCGTTTTAAGCCACTTGTTGATTTCCTCTGTATTTTGCCGCTCATCATTCCCGTGGTTTCACTCGCAATCGGCGCACAAGTGGCCATGCCTAAATTCTTACAAAATACTCAGTACGAACTCGTCTTCTTCTTTGTGATCATCGCTCTACCTTTCACATATCGCGCACTCGATACTTCCCTTCAGACTGTCGCCTTGAAAACCTTAGTAGAGGCTTCAAGAAGCTTGGGAGCATCATGGACTCGCACAATTACCCGCGTCATCGTGCCAGCGATCCGCAGCGGTATTACTGGCGCACTCTTTTTGACATTTGCATTATCGATCGGCGAGTACACGATTACATCACTCTTGCATTGGGAGACATTTCCGACGTGGACTGTTGTCGCAGCTCAGCAGAATATTCTCGGTGCGATTGCCATCTCTGTCTTTAGTTTCGTAGGCGCGATCGCGCTCTTATCAGCAATTGCCCTCTTCTCTAAGAGGGGTTTACAACGCGTAGAGGTGGAAGAATGAGTAAAAAGGATCGCGCCAGCAGCACTCTCGAACTTAGAGATGTCAGCCGCCACTTCGGCTCTGTAAAGGCTCTCGATGGTCTCAACCTCACCGTTAACCCAGGCGAACTCGTTGCACTACTTGGTCCTTCAGGCTGCGGTAAGACGACTGCGTTACGCATCGTTGCTGGCCTCGAAACAGCAACCTCTGGAGAGCTACTCGTTAATGGTGAGCGATATAACGAGACTCCCGCCAACCAGCTTGATATGGGTATGGTCTTCCAGTCTTATTCACTCTTCCCAAATCTGACGGTCTCCGAAAACATCGACTATGGGCTTCGTGCTCGAAAGATCGATAGCGAAAAGCGTGCCAAGAAGGTTACCGAGATGCTCGAGCTCGTCTCATTGGCAAGCAAGGCCAAGGCCTTTCCGCACCAACTCTCTGGTGGACAACAACAGCGCGTTGCTTTAGCACGAGCACTCGCAATCCAACCTCGAGTCCTACTTCTGGATGAACCCCTTTCGGCGCTCGATGCTCAAGTCCGCGGGCAGATCCGCGAGGAGATTCGCCGGATTCAACTCGATCTTGGTATCACGACGCTCTTTGTCACCCATGATCAAGAAGAGGCGATGGCAATCTCTGACCGTGTCGGCGTTATGAGCCATGGCCAGCTAGAACAGATTGATAAGCCAATTGCCCTGTACAACAATCCTGCGACACCATTTGTTGCATCCTTCGTTGGTCTTGCAAATCGAATCCCGGCAGAGATCACTGCAAAGGGTAAAGCGCGCGTCTTAAATCAAAAGGTGGATATTTTAGAGAGTGCAGAGCAGTTCGTTGCAGGCGAGAAGGTTAACGTCATCATTCGCCCGGAATCTCTCGAACTTGTGAGTGAGAGTGATTCCGATGCAACACGAGGAATCGTCGCTTTGAAATCATTCCTTGGGCCGCTTACAAAAGTGGGAATCGCTGTCGAGGGAGCGCCTCTTATTCATCTCCACATCTCTAGCCGCGAAGTCCGAAAGCTAGAAATTGGCGAGAAGATCGCCTTTAAAATCTCTAGCGATGAAGTGATGGCCGAACGTGCCTAATTCACAATCCCAGAAGATCATCCGTGGTGAAGCTAATGAACAGGGTTGGGTTAATTTAGAGGTCATCGAGGGTGAAGCTCTCATGGGCCAAGCCCCTTCCGCTGATGCGCAGCCTTTGCTTTCGATTATCCATATCTCTGACCTACATATCTGCGATGCTCAATCTCCAGCTCGTGTGGAACTCATGGACCGATTTGCAGACCCTCACCACCCAATGTCAGAGATGGTGCCCTTTGTAGGCGCGTATCGTGCACAGGAGATCCTCACGACACAGACCTTAGAGGCAATGGTTCGCACCGTTAACTCGATACAGCACGGTCTCCATTCAAAGCGGCCGATAGATTTTGTCGTTGCTACGGGTGATGTCACCGATAATGCACAAGGCAATGAACTTGATTGGTATTTCACGCTCATGGAAGGTGGCCGGGTCCATCCAGATAGCGGCTCCTTCGATCTCTGGGAGGGCGTCGCTCAGAGGGATCCCCAGAAATACGACCGCTCATATTGGAATCCTGAAGGAACACCTGAGGGCTGTGAAGATGACTTTCCACGCGCTCTCTACGGATTCCCGATGGTGCCTGGCTTGACCGATGCGATACGTAAGCCCTTTGATGCAACAGGTTTAGTCCATAAGTGGTTTGCTACTCATGGCAATCACGATGCATTATTACAAGGCACCGTACCTCCGGATGCGCAGCTTCATGGAATCGCGTCAAGCGATAAGAGGTTGATTGCACTTGCCCCCGACTTAGATCTTGGTCAAGTATTTAGTGGTTGGACAATGGTTGGTCCCGCTGCGTACGCGAGCCCTGCCGGCGGAACCTTTCGGGATCAGAGCGCAGACCCACGTCGTCAATTTAATGAACCATCCGATTGGGCAAGACTTCATCTTTCGTGCACTGAAAAGGGGCACGATGGGCATGGTCTAACAGAGGAGAACGTACAAGCCGGAAGCAAGCATTGGTATCGCGATATTGGCGAGTTCAGGGTCATCTCTCTCGATACTGTAAATATCCATGGTGGCTGGCAAGGTTCACTCGATGAGAAGCAATTCGTGTGGTTGAAGAATCTGCTTGCTGATCCTGCGCCTCAATATTTTATTTTAACTTCCCATCATCCACTTCACAGCCTCTTCAATGATTATGCACCGACCGGTGCCGATCGAAGAGTTGCTCGGGAAGAGTTAGAGGAAGAACTCCTCAAACATCCACGCCTCATTCTTTGGCTTGCAGGTCATGATCACGATAATCGCGTGAGGTATATCGGCAGCGAGGGCATCAATGGTTTCTGGCATATCTTGACCTCATCGCTGATCGACTGGCCCCAGCAGGGTCGAGTAGTGGAGATCTTGCGCGATGGCGAAGAGCTTGTGATTGCTACATCGGTCTTCGACCATGACAGTCCTACCGAACTCACTGTCGCAACGAGCGATTTAGAGGAGCCGACGAACCTCGCGGGGCTCTCTCGAATCCTCTCGGCTAACCATTGGCAGCGTCGTAAGCAGAACGAGTATTTCAATGATCTCGCAGCTGGTGAAGTGACAGATCGAAATCGTTACCTGCGATTACCCCTTAATCGGTAGGGGTCAGTATTGCCCTAGCTCTCTCTGCGCGAGCCCTTGATAAAAATCTTTGATGATGGCCAACGCGAGCTCGGGTTTATCTTTCATCACTG
>JGI24890J29729_1001288_pt1 | contig 11689 bp, 8 predicted proteins | sample FreactcultureFD7_FD_29729 | JGI IMG/M metagenome (IMG submission 29729)
CTGTACCGGTACAGGACATCATGCTGGCTGCCCCGACCACGCATTTTGTCGCGGCGGGGNAAGCCATACTGTACCGGGGCGCTGGCCTGGAAGTGATCTGGCCGCAACTGCTGGCCATCCTGGCAATTGGCCTGGTCCTGTTTGTAGCTGCACTGGGCCGGTTCAGGAAGACCATCAGCCAGATGGCGTGATGGAGGAGGGCGCGCGCCGATGCCGCGCCCACATGACTAGCGATGGATTCAACCGGGAGCAATCATCATGGACTTCAACAGCCCGTCAACCTGGATACCGCTCATCAGCATTGCGCTGCTGCTGATCGGCTACGGCCAGCGCGCGCAACGCTGGGCACCTTATTGCATGCTGGCGGGGGCGTTTGGATTGCTGGGGGTGTTGGTGTATCGGGTGTCGGTGGCGATTGGGTGACGCGGTTTCAGGGACCAGTGCGGTCGCCCTGCCGAGATTTGAACAGTTGACCGTTTTTGAATCAAAGCGAGTCTCGTAGACGCATACAGAGCTGCGAGGCAGTGTCGACGTCGCAAGTCAGGTTGGCATAATCTGAGTCAGCTCTCTCTCCGGCGCACTCCTTGAGATCAGTCCATTCGTGAAAGTAATCCTCTGCACTGCCCCCCGGGAAATTTGCTTTCGTGCCATCGGCAGACCAATAGAACACTTCGTTTCCCATGGCCACCGCCACCAGCGAGTTGGCTTCCAGACCGGGGATGATTTGAGTGGTGGAGTCCCGGATGATCTTGCCTGTACGCAGATCGGTAATCGTATAAAACGCATCCCCGGACGCCAGCAGGAACCAGCGATATGGGTCAGTCCAGTACCAGCGCTCGCCTCCCCGGAAATTGTATTCAGTCAGAGCACACGTGCCTGCAGGATTAAGGGCGATGGAGATAGGTGGATAGTGTGGGCGTATCAGTGTGCTGTATTTGCGCAGAGTGCCGTAGGAGAGCAACAGCACTATGGCCGCTGCAAGGAGATAGTTCATCGGACGCGCCATTACGCCTCACTCATCTGAGGTCGGCGGGCCGCAAATTTATGGACGCGGTAGGGAAGGATGTAGCGTAATCGAGCCACGAGGCTCTTGGATTTGTCCGGGATTCTGTCTTTCACTGGGATGTTGCTCATTTTGTACGCTCCTCGCTTTCAACAATGAGCGCGCATTCTCCCCAGCAGGCGTTGGCTCTTCCACGCCAACACCCAAAACTCCACCCCGCATTCGAAATGCTTCGACCACCCCTTGCCCACGAAGCAATCAGTTGTGCAAGCCATCAAAAAAATCGCCCCCTGCCAAACTGCACAGGGGGCGACTTCACCGCAAAAAGAAACCGGGCATCAGCCCTGCGAACGCAGCCCCGTCGCCTTGATGCGCGATTCCAGCACGCGGCCCTTGCGTGCGCGCTTGCCCACGTGCGCCAGCAGCTTCTCGCCGCTCAAGGCAATCTCCTTGGGCTTGCTCATGTTGCCGGTGCCATGGACCACCACACCCTTCTGGCTGATGGCCTGGGCGGCGACCAGCTTTTCGTTCTTTTCCAGCTCCATCAGGTTCACGCCACGGCCACCGGACGACAGCGTCTTCATCTCGTCCAGGCCAAACACCAGCAGGCGGCCATTGGCCGAGACGCAGGCCACGGCGCTGGCGTCAGCCGCCACCGGCGTCGGTGCCAGCGGCAGCGCGCCTTCATCGAGCGTGAAGAAGCTCTTGCCGCCCTTGACGCGGCCAAACATGTCGGACGCCTTGGCAATGAAACCAGCTGCCGCATCAGAGGCCAGCAACAGCGTGGTATCGGCCGGACCGGCAAAGTAATGCTGGATGCTGCTGCCGCTGGCCAGTTCGATCAGCGTGGTCACAGGCACACCATCGCCGCGCGCATTGGGCAGCGCATTGACCGCGATCGTGTAGACCCGGCCGTTGGAGCCGAAGGCCAGCAGGTTGTCCACCGTGCGGCATTCAAACGCGCCATAAAGACCGTCACCCGCCTTGAAGGTGAACTGCGTCGCATCGTGGCCATGGCCGGTGCGCGCGCGCACCCAGCCCTTCTGCGAAATGATGACCGTCACCGGCTCATCGATTACCTTCTGCTCGAAGGTGGCGCGCTCGGCTTCTTCGATGATGGTGCGGCGGGCATCGCCATAGGTCTTGGCGTCGCCTTCGATTTCCTTGATGACCAGACGCTTCATCGAGGACGGATTGTCCAGCAGGTCCTGCAGCGTGGTCTTCTCGTTGCGCAGTTCGGCCAGTTCCTGCTGGATCTTGATGGCTTCCAGTCGCGCCAATTGGCGCAGGCGGATTTCCAGGATGTCTTCGGCCTGGCGGTCGGAGAGCTTGAAGGCGTCCATCAGGGCCGGCTTCGGTTCGTCCGATTCGCGGATGATCTTGATGACCTTGTCGATGTTCAACAGCACCGCTTCCCGGCCTTCCAGGATGTGGATGCGGTCGTTGACCTTCTGCATGCGGAACTGCGTGCGGCGCGTCACCGTCTCGAAGCGGAAGCTGATCCACTCGGTGAGGATGTCGGTCAGGTTCTTCTGGCGCGGACGGCCATCGCCGCCGATCATCACCAGGTTCAGCGAGGCACTGGTCTCCAGCGAGGTCTGCGCCAGCAGCGTGTTCATGAACTCGGTCTGGTCCTGGTTCTTGGACTTGGGCTCAAACACCAGGCGCACCGGCGCTTCGCGGCCGGACTCATCGCGCACCGCATCGAGCAGGCCCAGGATGGCCGCCTTCTGCGTCTGCTGCTCAGGTGTCAGCGACTTCTTGCCCAGCTTCAGCTTGGGGTTGGTCAGTTCTTCGATTTCTTCCAGCACGCGCTGTGAGGAAACGCCCGGCGGCAGTTCGGTGATGACCGCCTGCCACTGGCCTCGCGCCAGGTCTTCGATCTTCCAGCGTGCGCGCACCTTCAGGCTGCCACGGCCGCTCTGGTACATCTCGGCGATGGTCGACTTCGGCGTGATGATCTGGCCGCCACCGGGGAAGTCCGGTCCGGGGATCAGTTCCATCAGCTCGGCGTGCGTGATCTTGGGATTGCGGATCATCGCCACGGCCGCCTTGGCCACTTCGGTCAGGTTGTGCGAGGGGATTTCAGTGGCCATGCCCACGGCAATGCCGGAGGCACCGTTCAACAGCAGGAAGGGCAGGCGCGCCGGCAGGAGGCGCGGCTCTTCGGTGGAGCCGTCATAGTTGGGCTGGAAGTCCACCGTGCCCATGTCGATTTCATCGAGCAGCAGTTTGCTGATGGGCGTCAGGCGTGCTTCGGTGTAGCGCATCGCCGCTGCGCCATCGCCATCGCGCGAACCGAAGTTGCCGTGGCCGTCGATCAGGGGATAGCGCAGCGAAAAATCCTGCGCCATGCGCACCAGAGCGTCATACACCGACTGGTCGCCGTGCGGGTGCAGCTTGCCCAGCACGTCGCCGACCACGGCGGCGGACTTGCGCGGTTTGGCCGCCGAGTTCAGCGACAGTTCGTTCATCGCGTAGAGGATGCGGCGCTGTACCGGCTTCTGGCCGTCAGCCACGTCGGGCAGGGCGCGGCCCTTGACCACCGAGATCGCGTAATCGAGATAGGCGCGTTCGGCGAAGGTGGACAGCGTCAGGGTGTCGCCGTCCGGGGCCGATGGTGTCTGGTCAAACAGGTTGGCTTGTTCTGTCATGGGTCAGTCTTGGTTAGGAGCTTGCATCAGGGAGAGCGGACAGGCCGCGAGGGCGGCCCCACATCCGTTCAGGAAAAGGGTTCCTTGGAGACGCTGCGCGTCAGCATGTTGAATACGGTAAAGGCCATCGCAGTGAGCAGCATCGTCATGGGGATCAGCAGGTCGCCGATCGTGCTGACGACAAAGTCGTTGGCGACCTTGCTGACCACCGGATAGCTGAAGATGCACAGGTACGGAACGCTGGGGGAACGCGCGTAGACGCTCGACAACAGCATGCCCGCCACTGCCAGCAACCAGCCCAGCAAGGCCAGCCAGAGCGGGCCGCCGTAGCCATGTTTCATCGCGGCGAGGACGGTCAGTACGCTCAGCACCAGCCAGGCTGCACGCAGTTTGAACAGGTGCCGGCATGACGCATCCAGCATGCGGTAGCAGTGCTCGCCACCGATCGCCAGCAGTATCGCCCAAGGCAGAAACAGCGGTCCGAACACGTCACTGCGCGGAGTGTGGATCATCAGCATGCCGACGAAGAGGCCGGCGATGATGGCCAGTCCCCGGCCGGTCAGACTGCCGCCAGCGCTGCCCAGTGCGTACAGGCCGACGGCCGACATCGCCAGGCACAGGGGCAGCAGCAGCCAGGAACTGGCGCTGGGCATCAGCATGAGCGGCAGGCTCAGCAAAGCCGCAGCTCCGATCCAGCCAAAGGTCCCCCGGGGGGATTGCACCAGCTGCCGGAGGTGTTGGACCCGGGCAGGATCGCCCGTATGCAGCCGCCAGATCAGCGCCAACGACAGCGCCTGGCCAACCAGCCAGGTGGTGATGTGGTATGTGTTGCGTCCAAGTGCCGACTTGATCTGCTCATCGACATCGCTGAAACGGAAGGAGGCGAACAGCATGGCCGAAACGACCATTCCCAGCAGGCAGGCCACCAGCAGCTGAGGCACTTGCAGGCGCTTGCTTGCCAGCTTCTGTTCCCACCACGCCACCACGTCGGCATTGAGCTTGCGAGTAATGGTTTCCGGGCAGTTCCAGCGCATGTGCTGAATCAGGTGCTGCAGCTCGTCGGTGAACTTGCGGTCCAGCATCTTGAGCGTGAAGCCGGGTGTGGTCCTCTCCAGCAGAGCGCGTGCCGCATCGGTGTTCAGGCTCAACAGATGGCCGTGCATGCGGCGCGCGCGCAGCTCGGCAAAGATCTGCCAGGCCAGGCCAGGTTGCGCGCTTTGCAGGACGGCTGCATCTTCCTCCCAGCGATAGAAGGCGGTGAGTCCCTCAAGCAGATCCATCAACGCACCGGGACGGGCGCAATAGCGCGCGGCTTCAAGTTCGAAGGCGTTGGCGAAATCCAGATTGTCGAAGTCGTCGCCACGCGTGTAGCGCCTCAGTTCATCGGCCAGGCTGTAATGCAGGCTCTTGTTGGGTGCTTTGTCATAGGCGATCAGGAATTCTTCCCAGCATTGCTCGGGGGTACGACTGGCCTCGAATAGCGGCAGAGCCGGCGTCACATCCTCCTCGATCAGCACTTCTTCCTCTGCGACCGGAGCTTGCGCCGTCAAAGGTATGCCGGGTGCGGAAGCTGGTGCTTCGGCAGGGGCGGCGGGCAAGGATGCCGGATTGGCCTGCATGACAGTCGAGGGGCTGGCCTCCCAAGCCGGTGCGGCAGTCAGTTCTTCGGCCGGCGCAGCCTCCTGCTCATCGGTGAGCGCTGCCTGCGCCAGTTGCAGGGCATGATCGTAGGCCTGACGCAATTTCTGGAACGCGTCGGCATCCTCGTCCGGACGCGTGGACTTCAGCTTGACGGCATAGGCGCGCTTGATGGCCCGGCTGTCACCGGTCGGTGCAATCTGCAACTGGTCCCAGGCCCACCGGTTCCATTCGGCATTGATCACAGCATGCTCTCCTGCTCGATCTCGTCCAGCCACTGGCTCAACTGCACGTGCTCCTTGCGGATCAGATGGCTGTCCTGGGTTTCAACGACGGCCTGATAGCGTGCAATCACTTGCGAGAGGAACTGCCGGCGATCACCCAGCGACTGCTCGTAGAGCCGGTCGGCACGGGCCAGCAGGGTACGCGTCTGCATCTGGTCGCGCGGATGGATCTTCAGTTCGGCCAGTTCGGCCAGACGCTGCTGGACCTGCGCTTGCGTCATGACGCCGGGTGACTCCAGGATCACCAGCTTGTGCAGGTCTTCGCTGCCATGTACCTTGGCTTCCACTTCGAGGATGCCGTTGACGTCGTAGGTGAAACGGATGTCCAGCGACACCTCGCCCGCCTTGCGCTTTGGAATGGGAACGCTGAGTTCGCCCAGCGCGATGTTGTCGCTTACCATCCGGGATTCACCCTGATAGATGGGGACTACCACCTGTTCCTGGTTGTCCTTGATGGTGGCGATGCTCTTTGAGCGCGAGGCCGGAATGACCGTATTGCGTTCGATGATGGGCAGGTAGTGCCCATGGGTATAGTGGGTCGGTCCGATCTGCTGCGAGACGCTGATGCCCAGCGAATAAGGGGCCACATCGGTGAGCACGATTTCCTGCAGGGCAGCGTCGCGCATCTTCAGGCCGGCCTGGACGGCCGCGCCCAGTACCACCACTTCATCCGGATTGACGGAGATGTCCGGGAAGCGGCCGAACATGCGCGAGACCATCTTGCGTACCAGCGGCATGCGCGTGGCACCGCCGGCCAGCACGACCTTATCCAGTTCTGCGGTGCGGATGCGGGCGTCGCGCATGGCCCGTTCGACCGGCTGGCGCAGTCGTTCCAACAAGGGCTCGGCCAGACGCGCCAGCGTATCTTCGTCCAGCTCGCAACGATATTCCTCACCTTCGTAATGCACGCGCAGCGTAGTGCTCGGCTGCTCCGACAGCGCCCGCTTGCCGCGCTCCATTTCGTCGCGCAGCTTGCGGGCCTGGCGTGTCTCCAGCGGCGTCGGGCCCAGGCGCATGGCCAGGCCGCTGCGCCTGAGAAAGTCCATGGTCATCGCCTGCAGAAAATCTTCGCCGCCGAGGAAGTTGTCGCCGGCGGTGGCGCGCACTTCCATGACGCCATCGAAGAGTTCGAGAATGGAGACGTCAAAGGTGCCACCGCCCAGGTCGAAGATGAGGAACTTGCTCTCGGCCTGTTGCTGGTGCATGCCAAAGGCCAGCGCTGCAGCGGTGGGCTCGTTGAGCAGGGAGTCGACCTTCAGACCAGCCAGTTGACCGGCATGGCGGGTGGCCTTGCGCTGGGCATCGCTGAAGTAGGCGGGCACGGTAATGACGGCTTCGGTCACCGGCTCGCCCAGGAAGGCTTCGGCATCGGCCTTGAGTGCGCGCAGCACGATCGAGGACAACTCTTCCGGACGGAATACCTTGTTGCCCAGCGTGATGCGCTTGTCGCTGCCCATGTAGCGTTTGAAGAGCGAGGTGCTCAATTCAGGATGGGTTTGCAGCCGCTCCTGCGCGGCCTTGCCGACCAGCAGGCTGCCGTCGTCATCGATGCCGACGCAGGATGGCGTGAGGTTTTCTCCCAGTCCGTTGGGAATGATTTCTGCTTGTCCGTTGCGCCAGACGGCGGCCAGACTATTGGTGGTGCCTAAATCGATTGCGATGATCATTGCTGCCGTTCCCCGAAATGATGGATTTCTTGGTCTTGTTGGGTGCTACTGGTCCTGCTGGCCGCTGGGGGGAACCCGAGGAGGGAGTGTCACCTTCAGGCGCGGTCCGCCCGCAGCATCGTTGCGCCCGGCTTGCGCCAGCGGCATGGGCTGCCCCGGCCGGTACAGTTCGTAGAACCGCGACACCAGCCGCACATAGCCCTGGGTCTCGGGATAGGGCGGGATCTTGTTGCCATACTTCTGCACCGCGCCTTCCCCGGCGTTGTAGGAGGCAATGGCCAGCTCCACGTGCTGCGGGAACATCGCCATCAGATCGCGCAGATAGCGCGCGGCCAGGCGGATGTTGATCTTCGGGTCGGTCAGTTTCTGGTGCAGCGTCTTGCGGCGATCCCCCTGCAGGCCGTAACGCTCGGCGGTATCGGGCAGGATCTGCATCAGGCCTACCGCGCCCTTGCTCGAGACGGCCGTGGCATTGAAGCCGGATTCGGCCGTCATCACCGCCTTCAGCAGCGCCGCATCCAGACCGAATTCGCCGGCCGCTTCGGTGAGCAGGTCGTCGTACTTGCGCGCATCGCGATGAGCCAGCATGGTCCGCACGAAAGGCGGATCGGCCGGGGTCACCGCTTCCTTGCTGCCGGGATGGTTGAGCAGCGATGCGCTGCTGGCCATGAGCTTGTCCGGGTCGTCCAGGGTCTGGGCATAGAAGTGCACCGCGCCATCGGCATCGGTGTACCGGTACACAATGGTCTTGGACTTCTTTGAAGCGGCAGCCGTACCGGTACTGTCCCGGCCACTGTCCGCTGCTTCCACCCGCATGTGCTGTACACCATCGGCATCGGTGTACCGGACCACTTGCTGCGACTGTACCGGTCCGGCACAGAGCAGCGCCGCCGCGCCCAGGAGGGCGGCGAGAGCGCTGGTGTGCAGGAACGCGGGGCGTTGCATGTCAGATGTCCGCTTCGGCTTCGTTGCCGTGCTCTTCGATCCAGGCGCGGCGGGACGCCGCTTCGCCCTTACCCATGAGCATGTTGAAACGCTCTTCGGAGGTCTGCACGCCAGGCTCGCCGAAGCTGATCGGCAGCAGGCGGCGGGTGTCCGGGTTCATGGTGGTTTCCCACAGCTGCTCGGCATTCATCTCGCCCAGGCCTTTGAAGCGGGAAATGCTCCAGGCACCTTCCTTCAGGCCATCCTTGCGCAGCTTGTCTTCGATGGCTTCGAGTTCGCCATCGTCCAAGGCGTAAAGCTTCTGCACCGGCTTCTTGCCGCGTGCCGGGGCATCCACGCGATAGAGCGGCGGGCGCGCCACGCAGATGTGGCCCTTCTCGATCAGCTTGGGGAAGTGACGGAAGAACAGCGTCAGCAGCAGCACCTGGATGTGCGAACCGTCCACGTCCGCATCCGAGAGGATGCAGATCTTGCCGTAACGCAGGCCGGAGAGATCCGGCGTGTCGTTGATGCCATGCGGATCGACGCCGATGGCCACCGCAATATCGTGGATTTCATTGTTGGCGAAGAGGCGGTCGCGCTCGGTTTCCCAGGCATTCAAGACCTTGCCGCGCAAGGGAAGGATGGCCTGGAATTCCTTGTCGCGGCCCATCTTGGCCGAGCCGCCGGCGGAGTCGCCCTCCACCAGGAAAATTTCATTGCGCGTCACATCCGAGGATTCGCAATCGGTCAGCTTGCCCGGCAGCACGGCCACGCCTGAAGATTTCTTCTTTTCGACCTTTTGCGCCGAGCGCAGGCGGCTTTGGGCCTGCTTGATGACCAGCTCGGCCAGCTTCTTGCCGTATTCCACGTGCTGGTTCAGCCACAGCTCCAGTGCCGGACGCGAGTAACCGGCGACCAGTCGCACGGCATCGCGCGAGTTCAGGCGTTCCTTGATCTGGCCCTGGAATTGCGGATCCAGCACCTTGGCCGAGAGCACGAAGGAGACGCGCGCAAAGACGTCTTCGGCCAGGAGTTTGACGCCCTTGGGCAGCAGCGAATGCATTTCCGCAAAACTCTTGACCGCCGAGAACAGGCCTTCGCGCAGGCCCGATTCGTGGGTACCGCCGTTGGAGGTGGGGATCAGGTTGACGTAGGACTCGCGCACCACGGCACCTTCCTCGGTCCAGGCCACCACCCAGGAGGCGCCTTCGCCCTCGGCGAAGCCTTCGGCATCCTTGCCGGCGAACTGTTCGCCTTCGAACAGCGGGATCAATGTTTCGCCGCTGCCGGTCTGCGCCAGTTGCTCCATCAGGTAGCCGCGCAGGCCTTGATCGTACTGCCAGTTCTGGGTGTCGCCGGTTTTGGCGTTGATCAGCGTGACCTTCACGCCCGGCAGCAGCACCGCCTTGGAGCGCAACAGGCGCTGCAGCTCGCCCAGCGGAATGGTGGCCGAGTCGAAATACTTGGCGTCCGGCCAGACGGTCACGCGGGTGCCGGACTTCTTGTCCTCGCGGGTGGCGGGGCGCGACTGCAGTTTCTCGATGACGTCGCCGCCCGAGAAGGCCAGCGTGTGCACGCCGCCTTCGCGCCAGACCGTGATTTCCAGGCGCGTGGCCAGCGCATTGGTGACCGAGACGCCCACGCCGTGCAGGCCGCCCGAGAAGGCATAGGCGCCACCGGAGCCCTTGTCGAACTTGCCACCCGCATGCAGGCGGGTGAAGACGATTTCGACGGTGGGGACTTTTTCTTCCGGGTGCAGGCCGACCGGGATGCCGCGGCCATCGTCCTCCACGCTGACGCTGCCGTCGGCGTTGATGGTGACGATGATGCTCTTGCCGTAGCCGCCCAGCGCTTCGTCAGAGGCGTTGTCGATCACTTCCTGGAGGATGTGCAGCGGATTCTCGGTGCGCGTGTACATGCCCGGACGCTGCTTGACCGGCTCCAGTCCCTTGAGGACACGGATCGATGATTCACTGTAATCGGACGGGGTTGTTTTTTTGGTTGCCATGCAGATGAGTGGTCGTGGCTGATGCCGGAGGGTTGTTGTCTGTTCGTCCAGCGCAGCGGCCCGCCAAGGGGCCATCTTGCGCTGCAAAAGCGCATTCTAATGAAAATTCCGTGGATTCGGCGTCTGGCAAGGCGGAATGTTCCCTACCGGGCAGGACTTGTCGGTAACAGCATGTAAATGCGGCTAAAAGCGCGCACAAAAAAGGCTTGCGCGCACGCAAGCCTTGTCAGGGGAGCAAAACTCCGGATCAGGCGGCCAACAGTCCTTCCACCGCCAGGGCGATCGCCAGCAGGCGCTTGTCCTCGCCGCCGGCCGCCGCCAGCGACAGTCCGACCGGGGCAGTGCCGGGCGCATGGCAGGGCAGGGAGACGGCGCAGCCATCGAGGAAGTTGATCAGCGTCGGGTTGCGCAGGATCTTGCCGTTGGCGGCGTAATAGGCATCGTCGCTGGCTTGCAGCTCGGCAATACGCGGCGCCACAATGGGTACGGTCGGCATCACCAGCGCATCGTAACCAGCCAGTTGCGCCTGCACTTCGGCGATCCAGCGCGGGCGGGCGTGCAGCACATCGAGCAGGTCGGCGGCGCTCATGTCCTTGCCGCGCAGGATGCGCGAAACCACGCGCTGGTCATAGCCGGCGGCGTTCTCGGCTATCAGGGCACGGTGCCAGGCGTAGGCTTCGGCAGCGGTGAAGCCGCCCTTGGCGTTGATGGCGGCCAGGGCGTTGAAGGCCGGTACTTCGGCTTCGACGATGACGGCACCGGCGGCGCGGAGTTTGTCCAGCGCGGCGCGATAGGCCTTGCCGACGGTCTCGTCCATGGCGTCCAGCACCACATTGGTCGGGGCCAGCAGGCGCAGGCCGCGCAGCGGATGGGCGACTACGGACACATAGGCTTCACCGGCCAGTACAGCGTCCATGATGGCGCAGCACTCTACCGATACAGCCAGCGGGCCAATCGAGTCCAGGTAAGCGGACAGTGGCAGTACACCTTGCATGGACACCCGCGAGGCCGTGGGCTTGAATCCGGTCAGGCCATTCAGTGCCGAGGGGATGCGCACGGAACCGCCGGTATCGGACCCGACCGCCGCAAAGGCCATGCCGTCGGTGACCGAGATGGCCGCGCCGGAAGAAGAACCACCGGGAATGCGGCCGCCTTCGACGTTACGCTCCCAGGTGTTCTGCGGCGTGCCGTAGTGCGGGTTGATGCCCAGGCCCGAGTAGGCGAACTCGGTCATGTTGGTCTTGCCGATGACGATGGCACCGGCCTTCATCAGGTTCTGCACCACGGCCGCATGTGCGGTGGCAGCGGGCTTGCCGCGCAGCACGACCGAGCCGGCCAAGGTGGTTTCACCGGCCACGTCAAACAGATCCTTGACCGAGACCGGTACACCTTCCAGCGGCGAGCGGCACAGTTTGGCCGCGCGCAGGGTATCGGAAGCGCGGGCGGCGGCGCGCGCCTGGTCGGCGTAGACGCTGGTGAAGACGCGCGCGCCTTCGCCCGCCGGATCG